>Ga0316204_10002133_pt1 | contig 46954 bp, 52 predicted proteins | sample 6monrhotite_MG_2_FD_205661 | JGI IMG/M metagenome (GOLD analysis project Ga0316204, IMG submission 205661) | Microbial mat bacterial communities from mineral coupon in-situ incubated in ocean water Damariscotta River, Maine, United States -... | ecosystem: Environmental > Aquatic > Marine >... | reverse complement strand
GAAGCCGCCCTCTAATCCACTTTCTGCAAAGGCAGTATAATTGGGACCGTAATCTGTAAAAGACCAACCAAAACAAGAGGTGTAAAATTTCTTTATTAGTGCTAGATTATGTGCTTTAAACTCTATGTAGTTGATATGGTTATTTAATGAGGTCATTTTAAGTGATCGGGTATATGATTAATGTACTTTATAATGATTTAGTCTTTTTTGGATTCTAATTTTTTATAGAAATATTCAAGGGCAAAACAAAAAATAATGATTCCCAATGCGATAAATACATCTGATTTGCTAACCGAAAAATGTTGAACTAACAAGGCAATCATTGCAATACTACAAAATAATGTTCCTATGAGAGGAATGCTCTTTTTTCCATTAATTTCGTTTGATAGTTTATACCCAGTATAGTTTACTACCGCAAATATTAATAAGAATCCAACACTTCCTGCAGTTGAGATACTTTCTAGTTTTAAAGTATTCACCAATACAATTGTAGCAACAGCTGTAATAAATAGACCGATAGGTTGATTCCATAATTTACGTGTGAACTCTTTTGGCAGCTCGTCATCTTCTGCAATTTCAAAATTAACTCTGCTACCCCCATAAAGAGATGCATTTATTGCAGAAAAGGTCGAAATTAAAGCAGCTATAGTAATAATAGTGAAGCCAATTTTACCTAGCATTGGTTTAGCTGCTTCTGCCAAGACATAATCTTGAGCGGTTGCAATTTGACTAAATTCTAAAGAGCCAACTGTAATTGCCGCTATAACGATATATAATAGTATTACAAAAATGACAGATCCATAATATGCCTTGGCAATATTCTTCTTTGGGTTTTCAATATCCGGAGCAGCATTTGCAATCAACTCAAAACCTTCATATGCTACAAAAATGACCATACCTGCAGTAAGCAGTTTAAAAGGAGATTCCCAATGTTCAGGAGACAATTGTTCCAAGTGTGGGTTTCCAAACAATCCATACAAGCCAAAGCCAACAAACGATAATAAAATGATCAATTTTATGATTACGGCATAAGACTCTATTTTTCCTACAACTGAAATACTATAATAGTTGATAGCAGTTGCCAATACAACAATTAAAGAAGCATAGATATGTGAATCGACAACTTTATCGCTGGTAATTTGAAACAAATTAGGAGCATAAGAGCCAAAAGCAGAAGCATATAATGCCAGCATTATTATATAACTCACCCAAAGTAGGTTGTTAATTCCACCACTAAAAATTCCAGCGCCGAACCCTTGATTTACAAATTTTACAGTACCACCTCGGTCAGGATATTTAAGAGATAATTTAACATAGCTATATGAAGTTATTAATGCAATGAGTCCTGCAATAAGAAAAGAAATAGGAGTGCCTCCTTTCGCTAATGCCACGGCCAAACCTAGCACAGCGAAAATTCCACCGCCAACCATTCCTCCAATTCCAATTGATATTGCCTCCTTTAATCCAATTTTTTTCTTCATAACTAAGTTGTTATTGTATTATCGATGTATTCATATAACTTCGGAGGAGTTAAGTTATTAAATGTACTAAATAAAACTGGTTTTAGTTGAATATGAGAAAAACTCCTATGAAACTCGTAGAAGCCATGGGCGAGATGTGTTTTTCATTTTGTTCCGAATAATTAGTGTCATATTGTTGTCATATAGATGTCATCGTTGCGTCTTGTTGATTTCCACAATGGAGGCGAGTAATCTCGTATCTTTGTGAACTAATTAAATAGTAGAAACTTAGAAAACAATGAATGTTGATACAATTAATGTAAGAGATCTTAAAAAAATGAGATTGGAACGTCATTGGTCGCAAGATCAATTGGCAGAAATGAGTGGTTTAAGTATTAGAACTATTCAGCGAATTGAAAATGGAGAGAATGCAGGTTTGGAATCATTGAAATCTTTAGCGGCAGTTTTCGAAATCAATATAGCCGATTCAGATAAAAAGCATGAAATGGAGCAGATTAGAAAGGAAGAAGAGTACATTCAAAAAGTAAAAGGGTTATATAAACTCTTGGCAATTGCAGTATTTAGCTTAACTCTACCATTAATCTTGGCCATTAATGATCAGGCTCTTTGGAATGTTTTCATATGGATACTGCTTTCTTGGTTAGTGGTATTAGGAGTTTATTCTCTTAGGGTTTTTGATTTCTTTGGAGATACATGGAAGAGAAAGATGATTCATAAAAAATTCAATAACAAGTAAAGGCTTTGATCAACCATTAAGATTAGTAAACATAGTACTTTGCACTACGTTTGTTACTCGAAATAAACTATTGAAAAGGTGGATGTTGTCTTTGAAACAAGATCAGAATGACGCACTATATTTTATGCAGTGTCAGATTTTAATAAACTAATAGATACGGTGGCAATATCAGAATTAGGGAATTTTTTAAAAACACTCATGTCTGGATTCAATCCAGCTTTTTGAATGACGGTAAGGAATTCGTTTAATTCAAGTATATATTGATCCGAATATCCATGGGTCAAATCATATGCCGTGGCAGCTGTTTTTCCTAAATGCTGCGCAACTAATTCCGGTTTTACGGTATGCAATTCGATCAGTAACAAACCGAATTTCCCAACAAAAGGCGTCCATTTTTTTATATGATTTTTTAATGACTCAGCGACCAAATTGTTGTTAATCCTTTTACCTTGATAGGCATATGCTCCTGTTGATGAACTTACTCTTTGTGAATTGCTGTTAGGGTCTTCCCAAATTCGATTATGATCCAAAAAAGTTCTTACATTAAGCAAACTTTCCAATTCAATATCATAATTCTCTCTTAGGTCTTTAGCAAGAAGTTCCGGATTCCCAATATCTCCCCATATAATTTTGGCCCAAATATCTGCCTGAATAAGATTAGCTCTAGATACTTTTAGAGCAGCTTTATTATAATCTACTCCAATAATGGTTAAAGGATAATCGTCTAAAATAGTACCTCTGTATGTTTGATTTTCGATTACTGAAAACAAGTGTGTGAGAAATGCACCATTGCCACAACCCATATCTAGTATGCCCTTAGGTTGTTCCTCTATGGGCTTATTGAAAAGGTCGATAATAATCTTATCTACTACCTTAAAGTAAATACTGTGGGCGCCGCCACTTCCCCATACATTCATTTCCCTATCAACATGCACTTCATCAGATTCTTTCTCTATATTATTGAGAATTAATGGATTTCCAAAAATGAGATCGTCAAGTTTTCTGAGTGTAGGAATATAAGACACTGTAACTCCGTAAGCGCTGGCTCGTTTGGCAAAAAATAATCCATATTCATTAAATTCATAAGAGCCATTTTTTATGGTAAACCAACCAAGATTTGCTAATATATGTAGTAATTGATCAAAATCTTCATAGTTTTCATGGAACTCTTCTGGTTTGAATCGAGTTTCCATAAAATATTTATGAAACATACCATTCATTCCCAATCGAACTATGGTTGGCCCTACAATAATCCCTTCAATATGCGTTAAAATTTGTTCTTCAATTTCTCTTTGGGGTTGGTTAGTGGAAAATTCTATACCATAGTTGATTTTATATTTTTCATAAATATTTTTCAACTTTAAAAATGGTTCAATCTCAAATTTTCTAGGATGATAGTTCTCAGACATCTTTAGAAGCGTTACAACATCTTCATAGAGATAGAAATAGTCAAATGCTATTTTAGATTTGTTATTAATCTCATACCTAACCGAGTTATTGTTATTATCCACATGCTGAGTCAACCAACCTTGAGAGCAGAGTCCTCGTAATGCAACATTCAAATACCCCTCATTGGTCTTAAATTTAGTGGTTAGATCTTTTATGGTAACTTGTTTCTTTTCAAGTAAAAAATCTATTACACCATGCTTTTTTAATGTATATGCGCTAGGCGCAATAACGATACCATCAAGATGACGAAATAATCGGGTTCTTAAAGCCTTTTTTTGTTCAGAGTCCATACGAGGTGTAGATAATACATAAAACTGTTTGTTCATGCACTAAGTTAGTAAAAAGGAAGCAATGAATTACAGGTTGTTCAGTGCTGTTTTTAGCTTAGATCCAAATATTCATTTGAATACTTGTATTGATTTCAAGATTAGATTTCTTTCTAATTTCGGCCTTAATTGGGAGTAGGTAGGTATCGGCTTTTGTGTCAAACCAAATGGCGGTTTCCCAAGTATGTTCCTCATACTGAGCAATTGCCTTCATTCTTCCCCAACCTTCTTCTTGCCATTTAAGGTTTTCTCTTATTTCTTTAGAGATTGCTTTGGGCAATGAAACAAAATACCAACCACCCGTTGGAGCATGTTTCCACATTTTAGTTGAAAAACTATATTTAATCTTACCAGTCATTTGTTTATTTAAATGTCTACACTTTATTTCGGATAAATAGCTTTCTTCTTATACTTCTTGTATATATGGTCGAATTCAATAACATAAATATTTGTATCAATACTCGGTAAGCTATCACTGCTCGTGTAGTATAATAACTTATCTCCTTTTGTTAATTCGGCATATAGGTCACTACCTGTGGTATTTAGTTCCTCAATATTTTGAGGTACCGACCAATGATCACTGAGCTTAAAGCTTATGTACAAATCTCCATATGATGATAGGTTTTGGTCTCTCCCAGAAGACTCAAAAATGAGTATATCCCCATTATCATTTACTTCCAAATTCCATTCACCACTGTCGTCATTAATTATCGCTCCTAGGTTGACTGGAGTGGCAAATACACCTTTTTCCTTTTTTACAAAGTAGAGATCACCTTGACCATATCCACCAGAACGATTCGATGCGAAATATAAATTACCCCATTTATCTGTACGCGGACTATATTCACTTCTTTCCGAATTAATAGGGAGTGCTAGGCGTATTGGAGTGCCCCAAGCATTATTAGTATCTCTTTCTACTTTCCAGATATCTTTTGAGGTTTTTTCTATACCGATCACGGGTCTTTTTGAAGTAAAGTATAAGGTTTGTCCATTATTACATAAATGAGGAGCGCCGTCATTGTACTCACCAGAAAAGGAAGCAAGTTTTGGAACGGACCATTTTCCATTTTTGTTCATTGAATAATAGATCGAACTTTTTCCGCCTCCCGCTCCCCATTTGCCTGTACTTCTGACAAAATAGACCTCCCTACCATCATTTGAAAAGGTTGGTGAAAGCTCGACGAATTTTGTCGATATTTTATTTGCCTCAAAAACCCTACGCATAGATTTCTCAGATACATCAGAGCAGCTGATGTACATAAATAGACTACCAAGTAGAAGCAGACAAAACTTAAATATTACATTGTTCATTAGTTACCTTTATAGTTATAAGCAGTTGTTTTTGATCTTTTTCAAAGCTTTCGGAAACGTAGCCGTCATGAAGTCGAGATGTTCATTCATGACATCAATTTCAACAGTAAGTGTGTTTTTATCTATTCCTTCAGTAAGCCTATAAATTTCTGTTGCTCCTGACCATAGTTTTGTGTTGTCATCAATAGGCTGTTCCTCTCCATTTAGCACATTTCCTATATGCTTAAATTGTATGATTTTATTCGGAATATGCGTTTCTATAATACTATAGATGCCACTTTGATCTGGAGCAAGGAACAGCACTTTACTCCCTTTTTTCCAATTATTGCTAATGACGTAAGACCCTTCAAAGAATACACCAGCCCATTCACGATAAGCATTGTCGTTCCAGAGAGCATTCCAGATCTTGACTTTCTCTGCTGCTATATCAATTGAAAATTGTAATCTATTGAGCATTGTTTTATTTTTAAAGCGAACAATTCTTTTCGTTTTTTTAAAGAGATCAAATCCATCGTCTCACTTTTTGACAATATAAATGATACTCCTCACCAAAATCTCTTCTCAGGCGAGGTTCTTCAACAAGTAATATAAAAATATTGAAAATAACAAAAACAGAGAATGTATACATACCCAGCTTAACGGATTGAAGAAAAAGAGCTTCTCCTATAAGGATAAGTACCACGCCAACATACATAGGGTTACGTGAGAACGTATAAAGTCCACTAATCACTAATTTTTTTGTTCGATCTACAGGAGAGAGTGTTCCTCGACCTTGTACGGCAAAACTTATAATACACCAAAGCATTATTACAAATCCAATCAGAAATACAATAGCACCACTATAATGATGCAATTGCCAAGCCTTATCGAATATGCTATTTACATCGAAACGAGTAATCCACCATGGTATGAATCCTGCTACCAATCCAGGCTGCAGTATTGTAAACAGTAGATTTCGTATGAATAAGGATAACATGTACTGTTTAAAGGTAGTATTTTCTTTTTTACCCTGTTTTGATTGGGAGTAAACTTCTGTTATCGAAAAACGTACTATTCTTGTTTTTGATGAAATAATTCCGGTTTCCTTATGTATGAAGCAAATATTGTCGTCATAACAATTAGGATTGCAACTTCATATGGTTTCCCTTTATACATATGAATACATACTATACATGTCATATAAAATGCCAAAAATGTGGTTCCGATACGTATGGTTTTGTGATACAAAAATAGCGCTGTGGCAATTAATAGAAATAGTCCAGTAATCATCATTACAGTACTATTCGTAACAATTTTTCCTGTTTGATTTGAATTAAGAATTTTATCCAAAGCGTTCGGGATAAAAAATAAAGTTATTAGTAATGAAGGCAGCCACATTAGTATGGTTGAAAGGATTTTTTTTGATTTCATAATCTTAGATTAGTTTAGATAATTCTTCAAATCTATTAGATGTTTTTTTATGCTCGAACGCTCAATTAGTAAACGTTTAATTTTAAATAGTAAGCGCTGCCTTTTAGCTTGTAAACGGTTTTTTAATGAAGTGCAACAATTCTGGGTGTAATTTCGTATTGTTTGAAAAAGTAAGGAAACAGGAAAGGAGGTAAAAGATGAGATTTTGCGAGAAATTCATAGGCAATCTTTAAATGATAAAAGTCATTGAAAGTCAAAGCCATGTAGCGTACATTTATTAATGACTAGTTAAGATGTGCCATTAATAAAAAACGATACAAATGTGGAAATATATATTGGCTTGGTTTCCTATGATTTTTATTGCAATTGCAAATGGATTATTTCGAGAGAAATTTTTAGCAAACCATTTGAGCGAGCTTCGAGCTCATCAACTATCTACTGTTAGTATGATTGCACTGTTCGGTGTTTACGTTTGGATTTTATTTAAGATATGGGAACCAATGTCCACCGGTCAAGCAATAATTATTGGTTTGATATGGCTAGTTCTTACTGTAGTTTTCGAGTTTTTATTTGGACATTATGTTGCAGGGCATTCTTGGAATAAACTTCTGTATGATTACAATATTTTGAAAGGACGTATTTGGATCTTAATCCTTATTTGGATAACGATTGCACCATACATCATTTACCAAATACAGATTGAATAGAAAATCCGAAAGGACTTTGTAGCTAAACTTTAACTAAGGCTTGGTTTTATATGTTGTGATGTGTGGTTTTTATTTCTGTAATTCTTGCTAGATGATGATCGTCGTGTTCGGCCACAAATAAAAACAAATCCATTGTCCTCATCGGTTTTTTGAGCCTTGGATGTAGCGCAATCTTATAAACATCTCGTTCTTCCAGTTCAGACAATTTATTTAGGGTTATTTGTCGGATCTCTTGAAATTGTTCCAATAAGTCATTAATATTTGTTTTATTATGTTGAGCAAAGTCCGTTTTTTTATTATCCAAATCAGCCGAAATTAAATATTCCTTATTCTCCAGTATATCATCAAGCCTTTTATGCCAGAGAGGTTCTAAATCAATTAGGTGTCCAACATTTTCTTTTATGGACCACTTTTCATCTGGCTTTATTTCTAATAAATCGGGTGGTAGTTGTTCAATTTTTGCTTTTAACCGTATAGAGGTTCCTTCGAGTCTTTCAATAATTGAAGGAAAAATATTTTGCTCGAAAGAAAAGTCGAATTTTCGTTCAAACCATTTTATCTGTTGCATAGTGTTCGGTTTATATTATACTGGTTGTTGCATGTCGACTTTATTCAGCGAATACCTCATAATGAATAACTTTTTCAGGAAAATCAATCAGATAACGTTTGTCTTCTGGGTAATATTTTGCTTTTTCAAAATCATCTCCCGCGAAATTCTTAATCACCTCTATGTTTTTCCAAAATGTTAATAAATCAAAGTATGCAAATTCCTGATCCGTTCGCTTAAGAAATGTTAGTTTAAGAAATCCATCGGTTTTTTTATAATCAGGTATTGCCCGGGCTTTCATAAATGCTGTGTACTCTTCAACATGTTCAATTCTTGTAATTCCTTTCCAGATTCTTGCTATCATACCAATAATGTTTCGTTATTATTTGAAAGTTTTCAATCTACATGCAACGTATCTGTACATGATTTCGTTACGCGTTGTGTACATCTAATTTAGCAAATACCAACCAAATTAGAAAATTCTATATTTTCTCAAGAAATATTGGCTAAGCTGTTAATTATAGACGGTGTTGCCTTCATTTTTTCCGTTATAAATTTGTGGGGAGATTATTAAACTCTCTTATTTTGCTTTCGTGAAATTCGTTCATGGCGTTTGGAGATTTCATTAATTCCTTCATTTTATTCATTGCTTCTAAATGAGGTTTATCATTTTTCTGAAACATTTCCATACCGTGTTTCTTACTCATTTCTGCTATTTCTTCAAAAGTATTCGCGGTAAACTCTTTTTCACACGCTCCTCCTAATTGGTTGCAAGTCATTGTTTTCATAGTTGTATGCTTTATTTGTTATTATTTAAAAATTCATCTAATCTATTTAATACAGAACCCCAGCCATTATAGAACCCCAATTCTTCTTGCTGCTTGCAGTATTCTTGTGTAGTATGGACTACACTGAAAGTGAATTTTGTTTTTTCTCCATCTGCTTCAAAAGATACGCGTATTTCGACATTTTCAGTCATAGGTTTGAAATCAGCAATAGTGACAATTTTTTTTAGTTTAACAATTTCTGTATAAACTCCTTCTGTTACATATTCGTTTCCATCTGGCATTATCGCAGAATACTTCCATCTTCCACCAATTTTGAAATCATGTTCGATAATTTTAATGTCGATCCCTTTTGGTGCCCACCATTTCATGATATGTTCAGATTGGGTCCAAGCATCCCAAACCAAATGCAATGGCGCATTAAAGTTTTTTTCAATTGTTAGTGTTCTGTTTTTTAAATCACTCATTTTTTATTTTTTGTTTGAACTTCATTAATATAATTTTCAAAAGAGTTTATTCTATCTTCCCAAAGTTTATTGTATTGTTTTATCCATAGAAAAGCAGGAATTAATTTTTGTGGTTGAATTAAACATAACCGCTCTCTGCCCATTTGGTTATAATCAATTATACCGCACTCATTTAATATTTTTAAATGTTTTGAGATTGCAGGCCTACTGATATCAAATTTTTTGGCTATCGAGTTTATGGTAAGCGTTTCTTCCGCTAATAATTCGATAATATCTCTTCTGATTGGATCGGCAATTGCCTGAAAAACGTCTCTTCGCATAATTAAGTAACTGATTGGTTACAAATATAAGAGTAATCATTTGGTTACGCAATATATTTTTAGAATAATTGAGAACTCACATAAAATTTTATGGTTCTTGAATTGTTATCAAGGTGTTCGCGTATGGTTAGTTATGTTGGCTGGAGCTAAGTTCGCAAAAGAAAACGAACCAGAAGAAAACCCGTAGGATTTTCCAAGTAGGTAAGAAGTAAGTAATTTTCTTACACGGTATTGTACATCCTTTTTTATTTGCTCAAACCTTGAATATTTAGTTTATCCACTCCATTATTTTTTGTTGAATAATAGGGTATGTAAATTTAGAGGGCATGTGTTTTGAGTTTTCTAAAAGGTGAATTTCTTTTAAATTCGAGAACAACTCTTTACATCTGCGAGCAATTTTTTCTCCTGGAAAATAAATATCATTTTTCGCTGCAATTATATAAATAGGGGCTGTAAAATTTTTAACTTCTTTAGACTTTAATAATTTAGGTATTCTTGTATCTAATTTTACACCTTTCATAATTACACTTAACATTTGGTATAAAAAAGCATTTTCAATAGGAACAAATGCGCTTAAAAAAGATTTTAAATGCTTTTCTTTTTTCGTAATTTTCCATCTAATTAAAGGAAAGGTTAATTTTGTTATAGACTCCCAAAGGTTTCCATTTACGATACCACTTGGAACTACAAGAATGCATTTTTCGATCCGCTGCGGTTTGTATATTATTGTTTTTTCAACTATAAAAGCACCGTAAGATATACCAATTACATTAGCTTTTTGTATTTCTAACTTTTCCAATGCTTCATCTACCCAAAGAGCAAAAGAGTCGTCTTTAATATTGATGATTGATTCTGCGCTTTTGGTCGCTTGTCCGATGGTTTCAATAACATAAAAACAATACTTGTCTAATATACCTTTGATAGCTTCCAATGTAATAGGAGCTCCAGCATTATAACCATGAAACATTACAATTTTTTTCCCAGTACAGTTACCTGCTTTTACAACTCTTGTTCTTCCAAATTTAGTATCAATATCTATGTTTGTAAAGTCAATTTGTAAATCTTTTAATTTTTTATCATACAGATTCATTAGATCTGTTTTTGCTTGATTATTCTTGTATATTGATGACATATTAAATTTAGTTTAATGCAAAGATATCCAAATAACATTAAAATTAGTCCAAATAGCCTATTTTTATAAAATAATGAAAACTAAAGACAAGATTAAGAATACATCCAGGGAACTTTTTAATAAAAAAGGGTTTAAAAATGTGACGTTAAGAGAAGTAGCCAAAGAACTCTCTATTAGCTATGGTAATGTTACGTATCATTTTGAAACAAAGAATCAATTAATACGTTGTCTATATGAAGACATGTTAAAAGAAACTGTAAAAATTATTAAGACATTTAATTACAATAATTTATTAAAAAGCACCCTTGACGCACCAAACATTACTTTTGAAATCTCTATAAAATATTTGTTTTTCTATGTTGATTTTATTGAAATTAAGAGAAGTTATTCTGATGTAGCGTTAAAGTTAGAACAGGATAATAATTCTAGGAAAAAAGGGTATTTACAAATATTAAAACAGTTACAAGTTCAAAAGTTATTGAGAAGCGAGTTAACCGACAAAGATTTGGATTATTTAATGGATTTGAGCGGTGCGATGCGTACTTTTTTCTTTATAAACCTTAATTCTAAAGATTTTCTTAATCAAGATTTAAAAAACAAATACGTGGTTTATGTAAATAATTTAATCTTTCCATATCTGACCGCGGAAGGAATGAACAAGTACAAATTTTATTTAAAATAATGTAGTGGTTAAGATTCGTTCTATTTATATTGATATGGCTCATTATTATATGCCATTTCCCTAATATTTTCCAAAACTCTTTTCATATACGTTTTCCAAAAAGTCTTTCCAAAAATCCAACAAAATGGAAAAAGTAAGGGGTTCTTAGAATGCAAATAGTAAGTGTAGTTAATTCGTATTTTTTGATCCTCACATTCTTTCGTTTCCCATTTTCCAACAAACTTGTAAAAACTTAGCATCCAAGATTGAAAATGATCTACCTGAATTATCCAATGCTGATCTTCTTTTCTTTCAATGACATGGTCAATTGAAGCAAAACCTCCCTTTTGAGTCATAGATTTAGCAGCATATACTTTTTTACTAGAACCTGGTTTTCCCCAATCTTTGTCTTCCGTTGTATGAGTAACTTTAGGTATAATTCCAAATCCAGTATGAATTTTAGAAATATCACAAAGCATGGGTGTTTTAAATGCTCTTTCAAGTGAACATTCGTACATAGTCGAAACATTAACTTTTGTAACCATTTTTAGTATTAGTTTTACCTGACCGTTAACGTGTTTGTGTATGGATAGTTGTATTGGTGAGAGCTAAGTTAGCAAATACAAACCGAACCTGCCTGCCGTTAGGCAGGTAGACAATCTGTGAGGATTTTCGTAAGTGCGAGTTGTAGCAATGAATTATACGCGGTGCTACCATTTCGATTTTTTTACACTTATGCACTTAGCCAAAACTTTTTATTTTGTTTTATCTTTTTTGCTATAAAGCCAAATCAAAAGATTTGACGAACTTAGTTAAAAGCACTACACTTTGGGGTTAAGTACCAAAACCCGTACTAATTATAGCCATTGTTATGCTCTTTTTATTCTTCCCACAAGGCGTTACTCGTTATCTTCCATTCATTATTTATTTTCTTAAACATAAGGGAAAGAGTTATTCCTTCAATTGGATAAGATAGCTGCATTCTCACAGAATTTGTTCCGCAAACCCAATCGCCTAATCCAAAATAATGCTTAATACCTTCTTCTTTAATTTCTTCTTCCGTTTTGATTATTACTTGTTTATCAAATTTTGACACTCCAAGCAAATTATTGTGGTTAGCTTCTCCGAAATATTTAATAATCACTTGTTTTCGAGTAAAGTCAAAATCAGTGTGATAATACTGTTGCAAATCTGGAAAATCTAAGGCTTTTTGAAATATCTCTTTGAAGTCAGTTGGTGTTAAATCCTTAGTTCTGTCATAAGAACTTCTTAGCCTATTAATTTCGATTGTTGATTCAGAACCAACAAGTTTATCAGATTTTGAATTTGCATTTAACCAATATTCACCACAATTTGATATTGAATAATCACTTTCAGCTTCATCTGTATGTCCAAAATTTCGTTTTTCTCCCTTATGAAAGGCAATGACATATAAGTTATCTACTGAAAACTGATTTAAGTATGGTCTGCATAAATTCCCAAAGTCACCCCATATTTTTACTTGTTTTCGATTCTCAACCCCTTTGAAAACTTCAATTATTTCAACTTCCATTGACATTGGTGTTTGATTATCATAAATATCTTTAAAGGTCAGGTATTTATTAATTTTAACTAAAGCAACTAAATCGGAATTTGATGATACTTTGAAGAAATTTCCTTGAAATTCACAATCACAAGCATATGCTTTCATTGTCGTTAGACATAGAAATGTTGTTAATATGATTATAACTGTTCTCATTTTTTTAATTGGGCACAACGATCTTGTGTATGGTTAGTTGCGTGTTTAAGCAACTAATTTAGTAAACAAAAACGAACGCGAGAAAATTCCGAAGGAATTTTCCAAATAAGCAACGACCAAAGCAATTAATTATACCTGTCTGCCGACAGGCAGGCACGTTGTTAGAAGCAGTTAATTTGTTTCTTTTGGGACGAGCGTGTTTTTCTTCGGTTGTTGATATTTCACCAATTCTTTTATAAAAGTATCTAGTGAATTAACTCCATTTTCAATTAAAAATTCAGATAACTGATCTCCTTGTAGTAGCAGTATTCTTCTTTTTAATTCTTGAACGAATGAATCAGTATAAATAAAATCAACTTTTGCTGAAAAAGTTAACTTCTCTAATGGCGCTAAAAAGATAAGACCGTCATAGGCGTCATACATGGTTTGGTTGCCTGCTACATTTAGCATGTGATTCCCTACATAAGATGTTTTTCCAAAAACATTTTTTTCTAAAGAAATTGCTACAGGTACGTTGCCGTTTTCTTTAAAAGCTTTTTCCCATAGTCCATTGTCCATTCGTATCCAACTATAAGAAATTCTATCCAACCCTTCTGTTGATGGCCTGGATATACTATCTAACCTTGATTGGATTGAAAGAGCTACATTGTGTAAACGAATTGAGTAAGATTTTCCGGGATGCCATTGATTTAAAAACGTTCCTGTATTCCAGTAAAATTCGCCATTAGGTTTTTTTATCCCTTTATACGCATGTCTCGTATTAGTGAGGAATATCCCTTTCTCACCACTTTTAAAATCATCCAAAGATTTTGCGATTATTTTATACATGAAATAATCTCTACCTATTAATGATTGTTGAAAGAGGTCATACTCTTTCCGAGTCTGGATTGCACTCCAGTAAATAGGTTGATTTACACATATCACTTGAATCTTTTCCGACTCAGAAAGTTGAGAGTTTACGTCCCAAACAGTACCTAATAAATCAAGATATGTTTTATAACGCCAGCCATAACCACTATAGTCATTTTGGAAGACAGGCAACAAAATTGTATCATCTTTTATAGCACTACTAAAATACTTATTAATATTAGGTTGAGAATTGGTTGAAAACACCTCTATGAAGATATATTTGATTTTATTCCTGAATGGATTGTTTTTCATCAATTCCTGATAAAAATCAAAAGGTTCTTTCGCCAAATGTAGTGCATCATCAAAAATAAGTAGGTCAATATCATTCAGCAAATTGTTTACAAATTTGACTGGTTCTTGCCCTTTTTTTTCAAGGACTTCCACGTAATCTTTGACTAATTGAATTTCTTGAGAATAAGATATTGAAGATGCAATTACAAACAATGCTAGAATTGTTTTTTTCATAATTGATGTTCTTTTACATTTTATTCTAATGACTCTTGTTTTTGGAAAAGGTTACAAAAGTACTTTTTCGTGCTTCCAAAACGGTCTTGTGTATGGTTTCGTTGCGTGTTTTAAGCATCTAATTTAGCAAATAAATCACAGATAGAACGTTCCGCAGAAATGTTCGTAAGTCAGCAGTGACCAGGCAATTAACTATATACGGTGTTGTAACCATTTTTTTATCTTGGTTACATTTCTACCTTTTTTATGACTGTTCTTACCTTTGAAAAAAAAGCATATCAAACTATTTTTACATAATTAAAATTGATGAATGATTATGAAAATAATAATAGCAAATTTAATACTAATAATAAGTTTAACAGCTTGTAAACAAAATAACATGGAATTAACAAAAAAAGAAAAGGCAGTAGCTTTTATTAAATCATTTGAAACAGGAAGTTCAAAAGTTTTAGCCTTTATTGACGAAAAAATCCAGAGTCATAATTCGGGCTTGCCAGACGGGAAAAGTACTTATGAAGGATATTTTACTGATGAACCATCAGGAGCAACAGTAGGAAACGTTCGTGTTTTTGAAGATCATGAATTTGTTATAATGCATAATCATTACGAAAATGTAGAAGGTTATCCTGAGCGAATAGTAACATTTGACATAGTTCGTTTTAAGGATGGAAAAATAATAGAACATTGGGATAATGTAGCTGAGGTACAATCACAAAACTCTAGTGGACATACTCAAATCGATGGTACAACAGAAGTTAAAGATTTGAATAAAACAGAAGCTAATAAAAGATTAGTAAGTGATTTTGTAAATACTGTATTGGTAGAAGCACAATATGACAAAATGAGAAACTATTTTGATGGAGATAACTACATTCAGCATAATCCATCAATAGGAGATGGTCTTTCGAGTTTGAGTAAAGATTTAGAAGCAATGGCTAAAAAAAGAGTGACAATGGATTATAATATGAATCACAAAGTATTAGGGGAAGGTAATTTTGTATTAGCAATTAGTGAAGGTGTGTTTGCAGGAAAAGAAACCTCGTTCTATGATTTATTCCGTGTAGAGAATGGGAAAATTGCAGAACATTGGGATGTGATTGAAACAATTGCTAAAAAAGATACTTGGCAAAACGAAAACGGAAAATTTTAATTTTCACATTAATTATAACTTGTATATCTTGAAAAATGGAAGAAAAGAAAAAAGAAATGTTGTTGAACCCGTTTCAGCCGTTCCTGTTATTGATCAGAATTCGGTACAGATACGCTTAGAATCACCTCCTTCTCAAATGGAAGATTTTGATTTTTTGATAGGTAACTGGACCTTGGAGGGTACACGTTTTAATCCGGACGGAACAATCAAGGGAGAATACAAAGGTAAATGGGATGCGCAATTTATAGATGATGGTAGAATAATTTTTGACACTGTTACTTGGTTTAACTCAGATGGCACAAAAGAATCTTTTTATCCCACTATACGCACGTTTAGCTCTGAGACAAACCGATGGGAAATGACCTATATGGCTTCTCTTAGTTATATGCATTCTGAATTTTTTCGTGGGCAGTTTATTGACGGAGAAGGGCATTTTGATGCAGTTGTTAGTATCGCTCCTGGAAAATCAGTTAAAGCAAAAGTACGCTTTTATAATATTAAAGAAAACAACTTAGATTGGTCAATGAAATTCAGCTCTGACGATGGAAAGAGTTGGTTTATAGCTAGAAAATTTACTGCTAAACGAGTTTTCTAAAACCATTACATATTAAGTTTAGAAAAAACTAAAAATGGAACAACTATCTTTAGGCAAGAAGACAGCTTTCATTGTAAAAGTTCATTAAGCGCAATGATAAATCTTTTAAACTTGTGCTATAAAAATAAGAACATATTAAATTTTCTTTATGAGTGATCCTATTCCTAATTTATTTTGCGTTAGCAATGAGTTTGATGAATTTCAATTTTACATTGGTTCTTTAAAAAGCATGCATGACTCAGATAATACAACTAATTCTATATACAACATTCATCGTTTTGAATATTATACTATAATGCTTATTACAGAAGGAGAAGGATGGCACTACATCGATTATGAAAAGTATTTTTTAAAAAAAGGGTCTCTTATACTCATTTCAAAAAATCAAATTCAAAAATATGAAGAGAATTCAAGTTTAGAAGGCATCGTTGTTTTATTTACCGATAATTTTCTTCAAAAAAATTTAAATCATACTCATTTAAAAACCCACATAAATATATTTAATTATCATTTGTATACGCCTATGATTGAACTAAAGGAATCGGGTTATAAAGATTTTTTTGAATTAATTGAGCGTATTAATTTTGAATATGAGTTGGATTTTGATGAAATAAAAGGAAAGATTCTTGGAACTTTTTTAAATGCTTTGTTGTTTAAAACGGAAAGAATTTTTCGTCATAAGCATACTAATCTCGAAGGACATAAACACTATAACGAATTTAAAAGATTCAGTGATTTATTAGAAAAAATGTTAATTGAAAGAAAGGACGCCAAATTTTATGCTGATACAATGAATATTAGCTATAAACATTTAAACGAGGTTTGCAAAACAATAAGTTCTAAAACTGTCAAGGAATTTATTACCGACTCTTTAATTTTAGAAATTAAACGTTATTTAAACGGAACTAATATGTCGGTTAAAGAAATAGCATATATGTTTGGATTTGATGAAGCTACAAATCTCCATAAAATATTTAAACGAGAAACTGGCATGACAACATTAGAATTTAGACAAGTAATACTTTAAAGAAATGTTTAAATAATTCTTAAATTGGTTACAACGATCTCGGCTATGAGTAGTTGCGTGAGTTAGTACGTAACTTTACAAGTACACTCCAAGTTGGAAATTCCGCAGGTATTTTCAGAAGTAGGCGAGAACAAGAAATTATTTATAGCCATTATTGTGGTGTCGTTTTTATTTGGTTTTCTTTCTGTTTTTTAAGATAATCAATGTAATAATATAAATCAAAACGATTGCAAACGGAATAGCTATAAACCTATGTTCGGGTAAGAGATACCAAAGAGTTAGAACTGTAATTATTCTAGTCAATGTATGAAAAATTCCAACCCAATGTTTTATAATCCAAGAAAATGGTAACCACATCAATCCAGTCAGAATTCCGACGGTCATTGGAAGAGAAGAATAGTCAACAAGGAAAAATGGTATCGCAATTGAATAGACAAGAATTGCTTGTCCAGCTGTAAAAAGAAAAAGAGTATCGAATTCGTTTTTCGGTTTACTTTTATCTAGGAAATTTTCCCCTGTGAATTTTGAGAGAAATAGGCCTAGATATACAATACTTCCAGTTCCAATAAAAATTGACAAAACCGCTACAAAGTCCGAGAAAAAGATTCCGATTAATCCGATTAAAGTCCAAATAATCAATCCAGCTAATGGTGTAGCAAGAAATTTTTGATTAATAAATTCAATCCGCTGTTGTTCAAGTGTTCTGTTTTTCATTTGTTAATTCAGTCAGTTATTTCTTAGAGATTTTAAAATTGTTTTGTAAATTTTAATGTTTTCGCGAATGTTTTTAAATGCACCATAACGTGTTCGTGTATGATTTCGTTGCGTTGACCACTAAGTTAGCAAATTAACAGAAACCCGTTGTTGTATGGCATTTTTATTCATCTTTTATTGATAGCCATTCCTCGTAAGTCACAACTCGCTTTTCTTTGTTAGATTTGGCTTGCCCAGGTAAAACCCCGATGAATTCAAGGTAGTGTCCGTCAGGGTCGCTAAAATAAATAGAGATTGCAGGCATCCAACAAAACACCATGGGTTTGTCGTTATCATCTTGTAGAAAATTCCAAAAATGTAGGTTGTGAGATTTTAAAAAATCAACCGATTCGTTTAATATCCATTTTGGGTCACATTCAAAAGCAAAATGTCGTAAGTCAATTTCTTTTTTGGGTTTTTCCCATAATCCGAGCATAGCTTGTTTGTCTTCTCCAATCCAGAAAAAGGCAGTTCTACGTTCTGCTCCAAAGCGACATTGTTTCAATTTAAGAACTTTAGTATAAAATTCAATTGAACTTTCTAAATTCTCAACATACAAATGCGTTTCATATAGTCCTTTAATCATTATCTGTTTTCGTTTTCCTTAATGACATACAACGTTGAGTATATGAAGCGCAGCCTGCCGATAGGCGGCTATAATTTCATATACAGTGTTAGCGGTTTTTATTTTGTTTTAAAAAGTATCCTCTATACGAATAGTCTGGATCCGAAAGTTTCCATAATTGACTATAAGTATTACATTCGTATATGTTTGCGCCATCAGTTTTAATCTCAATATGCTTCATTTGATTACTTCCTAATTTTTCGCTAAGATTCAAATTAAATTCAAGCCATCCTTTTTCAGTAGGAAATGAGGTTATTTCTAAATCAAAACAATCTTCACACATCTCTATTGGTTTTGTTCCATGTAAATTCCCCAAATACAATTCGAAAATTCTCCTGCTGCAAATTTTGAGGTTTTAGTTCCATCTGAAATCTCATATACAGGAAATGAATAATCTTGTCCATAATTTGGATCTTTAATATTTATAGAATTCCCCGTTCTTTTCCAGTCATAGTCCCAAATATTTAAACCATTAATCTCATATGGTTCACTATCTATAATCGTTTTTATATGTTTCCAATTTTCATTCATTCAATTACTGCTAACGGTCTTGGTTATGACTAGTTGCGTGGGTTAGCACTTAACTTTGCAAGTACACACCAAACTGAAAATTTTCGCGAATTTTCAGAAGTAGGCAAGAACGAGCAATTAATTATACCTGTCTGCCGACAGGCAGGCACGTTGTTGTGCGTTCGTATTTTTATTCAGTCGGAATCGGAAGATTGTGCATTTTTAAAAATGATAATTTGTCCCAATATCCTCGTTGAAATTTAATTTTTCCGTCAATTACTTTAAAAAATCCACAACCTCTTAATCCTAAAGGGTCTTTCCATTCCAAAATTGCCCATTCTCCATCCTCAAATATATTTTCAGGAATACAAATCATATCCGCCGCATTAAATTCATCTGTGAACATTGTTCCAACGGCATTTTTTCCTTCAACTGGTTCGTTCGCCACTTGATGATTTATTGCGTCCGAATGATATAGTTCAGTTATTTTTTCAGCGTTTCCTTCGTTGAATAATTCAACCCATTTCTTTATCAATTCTTTCGGTTTCATTCTTTCATTCAGTTTTGTTTATATGACGCACAACGTGTTCGTGTATGGTTTGTTGCGCCTGCCTGCCGGTAGGCAGGTTGGCTAGGACTAAGTTAGTAAACAAAAACGAACCAGCGGAAAATCCTTAGGATTTTCCGAGTACACACAGAACTAGCAATTAATTATACCTGTCTGCCGACAGGCAGGCACGTTGTTGGCTGTTCGTTGTAACACCTAAATACTTTGTCCAAATGTCAATAGATTATTATCTGGGTCAAGTAATGCAAATTCTCTTTGTCCCCAAGGTTTGTTTTCTAAAGATCCATTCGGATGAATTTCAATTTTATTTTCAAGCATAGATTTATACAAGCTGTTAATATTATCAGTTCTTATATAAATCATTCCATAATTCTCTTTAGGGTCAAGTTCTTTAAATTCAAAGAAATGAATTTCTATACCATCTTTTTTAATCATTAAATAACCTTCATAATCACCTAATTCTTGAAAACCTAGTTGGTTTACATAATAATGTCTTGTTTTAGCTTTATTACGCATTGGTAATTTCGGATTAATATCAGTTAACATATGTATAGTTATTTTATTCAGTTTAAATTTTAAATGGCGAGTTTTCTTAAATGATAGCTAACGTGTTCGTGTATGGTTGCGTAGTTTAAGCACTAAATTTAGCAAATAAATAACAGATAGAAAGTCCGCTAGGACTTTCGCAAGTAGACACTAAATAGCAATGAATCATACCTATCTGCCGACAGGCAGGCACGTTGTTGGCAGTAGTATATCTATTTTAAGAGTTAATCCCACACAAATTTCCAAGCGCCATCTTCCTGTCTTTTCCAAACAGTATGATAAACACTAGTCTTCTCTTTCTTATTACCTAATGAATCAATAATAGTAAAAGTAGCATCACCATAAGTATATGCTAAGTCGCCAGAACGGCTTACATCAATAAAAGTAGGTGTCCAGGTAAGAGTTTGATTTGGTCTAACATCATTCTTTATCCACTCTTGAATGGCGATTTTACCTTCAACCAATTTTCCGCTTTTTCTAATAACTCCATCCTTTGCAGCATATTTATAGAATGCATCTGCGAGTCCTATTTTTTGAGCCAAATCGTTAAAATCTTGTTCGACTTGCATAATTTCAGCCTTCCATTTTTCGATATCATTTTTAGTTTCAGAAGTATTGCAACTAACTAAGAACCATAAAAATAATATAATAATATGTTTATTCATTGAATATGGTTTTTAAGTTATACAGAGTTTAATATTACTGCCAACGTGTTTGTGTATGGTTAGTTGCGCCTGCCTGCCTGCAGGCAGGTTGACAAGAACTAAGTTAGCAAAAGAAAACGAACCAGAGGAAATTCCGAAGGAATTTCCAAGTAGGCGAGTACTAGCAATGAATTATACACGGTGTTGTAAAACGTTTTATTCAATTTTTATTTCAATAAGATTATTTTTCGAAAATTTCGTATTCTAAAGTATCGTTAATAATGTATTTAACTAACCCTTTTTCTTTATTCCAATAAAACTTATTTAGTTTACTATTGCTATGACCATAAGCTGGACTATTTTTTGATTCAAATACATAGCACTTAACTTTATCTTTATTAAAATGTTTCAATTTAATTATTGTATCATTTAGTTCCGTATTCAAATCTTGAATATTAAAATAAAATCCATTAACAATAAAATTCTTTAAACTTAAGTCTTTCTTTTCCTTTTGAGTGAAAGTAACTTGAATTTTATTGTTTTTGGCTAAATTATTTTCGTTCAAATCATTAATTCTAATGTAGATTTTTTGATATTGATATTCGCTTAATTCAAATTTATTACATTGTGTATATTTCAAACTTTTATCATATACTATTAAAGAGTCTATTTGGTTAAATTGATTTTTAAAAAATAACTTTTGGTTAATCTGATAAGTTTCAAACCATTCAATATCTTCTTTAGCTAAATCAAGTTTTTCACACCCACTAAAAATACAAGACTCAAATGTCAAAGCTATTAATAATATGAATATGCAAAATCTCGTTTTCATAATGTTTTACAACGTCTAGGCTATGGTTAGTACGGGAGTAGGAGAGTAGTGAACTTTCGAACTGGTACTTAGCCAAAACTTTAGGTTAAGCACCAAAACCCGTATTAATTACAGCCATTGTTAGGTGCAGTTTTTATTTTTTCTAATCCAATCCATTCGTGTTCAATATCTTTCATTAGTAAAGCATTATCAAATTTCACAGAACCTTTAGGGAAATTACTTTCATTTTCAAAAAAACTTGATTTTGCATTCTCTACTTCTAAAAGAGATACTTTCCAGTTATAAGCTTTCAATTCGAGTCCATCAAAATCATTTTTGTCAGGCGAATATCCAACAGAGCCATCTTCAAAAAAATCCGACACACATTGTAGGTTTTCAAATACACTTTCTTTATTCCAAGTATTAGTTTCTCTGGCTTTTATCGATAAAGAGGTGTTATCATCACTAATGAAACCGACTTCATAATTCCCTTCCTTTTCATTTACTGTGAAATCTGCAAAATGATGAATTCCAGGGAAAATTGTTCCTCCTGCAAGAGAGTTTAATTTAGAAGATGTGTCTCTTCTCGGAATATAAACTCCTTCTTTTAGTTTTCCATTTTCTGTCCAATTGACGGCAATTCGGTGTGCTCCGTTTTCTGATGAAATTCCAATTTGCTTTGGAAATCCTCTCGGTCTAATTTCTTTTAACCTAATAAGGCAAATTCCTGCAATTCCTTTTCCGCTTACCAATTTTGGTTTAAAAGGTCTTGGTAAATAATTTTCTAAAACTTCTTTATCAATTTGGTAATTGATTAAAATTCGTCTGTCAATTATTCCTTTTATTCTTGGTATTTTCATTGTATGTTCAAATTGCACCTAACGTGTTTGTGTATGATTTGTTTGCGTTGATTAAGCGACTAATTTACTAAATACAAACTGAATAGAAAATCCGCGAGGATTTTCGTAAGTAGGCTAGAACTAGCAATAAATTATATACGGTGTTGGCATAAGTACTTTATTTTCTGGCTACTATTCGAAGCCCGTTTGGTAAAATGGTTTGTTTATCTATTAATCCATTTTCAATCTCCAAAACCTTCTTTGTAATATGATAACTGTTTTTGTAATCGTTTAGCTTACCACAAATTGACCTATATAAATAAGCGCTTCTTTCAACAGTAACAATATCAAACTCATCGTCAATATACTTTATCATTTCTTCTCCTGTGTTTAGAGCATGTTCATGTTGATGATCGTGTACCCAAGTTTCTAAAGGGTTTTCAATGTAGTCTAAAGAGTTTCCAATAGTACACACAGACACAATTGAACGCGTATCATAGTACCATCTTGCAGTATTATGGTCTATCATATTTAAATCGAAATCTTCTATGATTAGTATTCCTCCATCAGCCAAAAGAGATTTACAATGATCAATAGCTTTTTCAAGTTGATGAATATGATGTAATGATCTTGTAAAGATAACTATGTCAAATTGTACATTTTTGATTGATAGGAAGTCAATGTGAATTGCAGGTAAGCCTTTGCTCTTAGACAATAAAACAGCTTCTTCATTGGTATCGCAAGCAGTTAATAAAACTCCTGATTGCATTAATTTAAGACCAAAGTCGCCTGATCCACAACCAACTTCAAGAACTTTCTTGTTCTTACCAATATACTTTTGAACATATTTAAGAGTCTCATCACTAAAGATATCTATATTTGATTTCATTTTCAGGTATTTTTGCCAACGTGTTCGTGTATGGTTTCGTTGCGTCTGCACTAAGTTAGCAAATAAAGAGAGACCTTTTGTTCAGAAGCGAAAGAAATTCCGATAGGAATTTCCGAGCAATGAACTATACACGTTGTTAGGTGTTGCTGGTGCTCAGTTTGTCTGTTATCAAATCCCATCTGTTTTCATACTGCTCAAAATCAGTCATTTTTGATTTCGGGATTTTCCCCCAAGTACTATTTTCATTTTTAATAGACTTTACATATTCGATTGGAAATACATAAAAATCAGGATCTCTTATTCCGCTTTCTTGGTTTTTTCGCTTTTTTGAATATCCGCGATTAAGGGTTACAAAAACTACAAAATCAGAATCGAAATTATTTATAATAAACCCGTCCCAGTTAGTTTGATATCTGCTTTTAACCTGAATCATTACAGATGTGTTTTTTTCAGGACTGGTGGCAACCAAATCGTAACCAGCCATATTTGTATAAGTTTTATACGAAGGAATTCCATTTAAAAGTAAGTTTCCAAGAACCAAAAATTCCGCACCTTCAGATTCGAGTTTGGTATTTTTTCTCTTTTTCTTTTTTTCTTCCAATTGCAGTAGTTCTAAGTTGCACCTAACGGTCTCGTATAACCGTCAGTTACGGGTTAAATTAGTGATTATTTTCGTTTTGGCACAGAATTTAACAGTTGTAAGTAGATTCAGAGACTTAGTCGAATCCGCCGTAATTGCGGTTATACATTGTTGTGTGCAGTTATTTTATACTATCAAGCATATCGTTAGCGTAATTAAAGTCAGCGGCATAAAAAACAAAATAAGAGTTTTAGATAAAAAGGCACCGAATAAAGTAAATCTGAATCCTTCTTTTTTAATTGGTGTCATATTATAGTCTATTTTGTCCTCTTCTATACCTACAACAAATTCATATAAATTCCGGTATAACCTTTCTTGCCATAGATAGTATGCGTCTAAAATCCAAAAAGAATTTCAACTTTTGGGTTTTGACGAAAAGTTACATATTTGCCTGTCATTTTTATAAACTTTTTAAATAGTTTTCTGCATCCCTCAAATTTAATTCAGTTTCATTAAATGCACTTCCTGTTCGGTTTTTATTGAAAATAGGTTCTTCTAAATCCCCAAGAGCAATCATTAATTGATAGACAGCTAAAGGTTCTTGGTTTTCAAATTCCGTTTTGAGCCATTTTCTGAAATCAGGAATTAAATTTGTATCGTGAACCTTACTTAAAGCCCAATATGCACTTATTCGTTCTTTTGAGTCAGAGTAAAGTCCGCTATTCAATCCGTTAATAATTTGAATTTTCAAGTCGTTTGGCTTTAATTCCGCCAATCCAGATTTAGCAATTAATTCTTCTTCGTATTCCGTTTTTTTATTTCCATTCGCTTTTTCGAATATATAAGCGGAAGCCTCAAATTGGTCGTTAGTCAGTTTCATTTTCTTTTAGCACGATGTTTTTTCAAATTGCGTAGAACGGTCTCGGCTATGATTTCGGCGTGGAATAAGTCGGAGACTTTTCCACCGTAGAAATCAGCCAGTTTAAAGTTAGTATTTCTTTTTCTTTATTCATTCGGCACGCTGAATTATAGCCATTGTTGGCAATAGTTATTATTCATATTTTCCTAACCATTTAACCTCAGACTTCCAGTCCTCATTAACGTAGCTTTCACTATCGTATACTCGAAATATTTTTTTAATGGGTAATTCTCTTAGCTTATTTTTAATAGAATCAATCTCTCTTTCACTTATTGAACTATCGGTAAATATCGCAAACTTTAGATTATCCCTTTCTTTTTCATCTTTAGAATAAAAGAATTCAATAACGTGATATTGAAGTCTTTTAAAGTTCCTAAAGTAGTTGTCTCCTCTGATTACTATAGAATCATTTTGTTTTGCTAAATACACTGTGAATGCAGACTCTTTGTCACCATAGCTTGTGATATTCTTTTCAGTTTTGGGAAGTTTTAATTCAATTCCAATTCTATTTTCTAAAAACTCCACATTATTTTTGATTTTTCTAAAAGGAACTTCATAGGTTGAGTCAGTTTCATGTTTTATCCATAAAGTATCTTTACTTGAATTAAGAATATAATCCCAAGTGCTTCCTTCATGCTCAATTTTTTTACCAATTACTTTCCATTTTGAAGAGTAGATACTATCATAAAGAACTACAGGATTTTCAATTAGTAATAAGTCGTTTGAAAAAGTGATATTAATGTCGATATTAGTATCTGAAGTTGAGCTCCAATTTCCGATGAAATCAGATTTATTATCTTCTTTTACACAGGATAAAAAGAATGATAAAATTGTAATTATTAATATTATCTTTTTCATAATTATTGCCAACGGTCTAGGCTATGAGTAGTTGCGTAGGTTAGCGTTTAACTTAGCAAGTACACACCAAGTTGGAAATTCCGCAGGAATTTCCAAAGTAGGCGAGAACAAGCAATTACTTATAGCCATTGTTGTGCCCAGTTTTTATTTTTTCTTCAATTATCTTTTCAGTTAAATCACGGAAAGTCTTTATCTCTCCTGTAAGAGTTTCATACCTGTCAAGGTCGAAAATGTTTATGGCATTCCAAAACCCTCTTTTCTTCCTACGTGTTTCGATTTTGTCAATCAGTTTCGTTCCTGTCAGAGTGATTTCTTCTAATACTGGGGAGAAATACTTATTCATATAGGCTGTCAATGAGGAGGAAGGTCGCAGTTCAGAAACATTTACTCCCTTGTCTTTTAGATTCTTTTTAATTGTCAGAAATACTCCCGCTTTTAAACAAGGTTTACCAAACAGAGTCTTTGGTTCGTAAGTATCTTTCTCTGCATAGTTTGATAGAAGTCGGCAAATTTCAATCAGTTTCCTTGTCCCAGCAGGTTCTAGAACATTTTGCCATTCTTCTTGACTAATCTGAACTCGAAATTCTTGATTTAGAAATTCGCTTAACTTTTTCCATCCAAGTAGATCGTTAGCCCATCTCCATTCACGAACTGACATGTTAGCTGTAATTTCAGCCCAAGGGTCAGCTTCTGGGTCAAGTGGACTGCAAAGTCGGTGTTGTTCCTTGAATATTTCAAGAATTTCTTCTTCCGTGTATTTGACTTTTGTTTCGGTCATATTTTAATTGGGCACAACGTGTTCGTGTATGGTTAGTTGCGTGTTTCAGCAACCAATTTACAAATAAAAATAGGCTTTATTTCAGCGCAAGGATTTTCCGAAGGAAAATCAGAAGCAATGAATTATACACGGTGTTGTAACCAGTTAATTTTTATTTTCTATTATTTCAATATGTAATAATTCTGTTTCAAAGTTAAATTCAAAGCCAAACTCGTGATACCAATGTTGAATATCATCGTAATAGTTTAAAAACCTTTCATTGAACTTATATTTTTCTCTTTTTTCTTCATAATCATATTTTTCAAATTCAAACCTTTTTCCAAAGTCATCTATTAATATTAATTCTTCAAGATGACTGTAATATTCATATGCAAGCGATCTAACTAGTTTTCCTTTTTCAAAAAATGCAAATCTAGAAGTTTCATCTGTTGTTTGTTTATATCCAAATATTCCAATCGTATTAAATTCTTGGGTCATTCTTCTCATTATTTCATCAAAAGCAAATAAATGCTTTGGTTGATAGTATATGTGAGTCCAATCAGATTCTGTATCTATTGTGAAAACAACTGTATTTGTATATTTATATATATTGTGGTTTGTGTTAAATAATTTAGATTGTCTTCCATAAACAAAGAAATTATTCAAGTAGTTAATTAAGTCAGTTGGATTTTTATGTTTTATGATAAAATCTGAATATGTTGACATTTTATAATTGGTTACAACGTGTTCGTGTATGGCTAGTTACGTAAAAGTACGCGATTATTTTTCCGCAGCATCAATATACAAAAAAGTACGCAAAGATCGTCGTCTTAGCCAGAAGTAGTAATTAGTTATACACGTTGTTAGGTAAAGTTATTTTATTACTTTATCCGCTTCTTTAAGTCTTAGGTTTCTATCTCCAATGGATATTTGAGATGTAGAGTTTAGAGCGTTATTTGCTGAGACCCTTTTGTCAAATTCTACGAAACAAAAACTTTTTGACTGACCATCTCGAGATCCTCCATGCCATCTTGGAATGATAATATCAACAATATCACCGAATTTTTTCAATGCGTTGTAAACTTGTTGTTCTTCAACTTCATAAGGAACATTTCCAACATATATTCTTGCATAATCTGAGCGGTCTTCTTCCTTATTAATTATTTTTTGTTCATCTGAGGGTTGCAGTATTTTATATCTTGGTACAGCTTTTCTCGATCCATATTTCTTCCTGTATTTGGTTGCCTCATTGGATGACATTGTGGTATCAAGAATACCTAATTCTCTTAGAGAAGCAATTAGTTCTCTATAATCTTTTTCATCCACTATTCCGACATTGTCAAATATTTCTTTTGCCGAAATTAATCTTCCATTTACACCAAGCCTAACTACTGTTCTTTGTTCTCTTGATAGGTCAAAATCACTAAATTCTTCTATCCATAATTTCTCTTCAGGACTATAAACATATTTATAAAATAATGTAATAGAATAAGTCTTATTTTCTGACTTAATAACTGGCTCAACCATATCGTTACTCTGCATCAGATTATAAATTCTTCTTATTCCTTCTCCAAGTTCCCTTATAAAACCTGTTTCTCGGAGAACTCGTGCAACATATGTGTTTCTTGACTGATGTGCACCAGATAAAGATTTTAAGTCTTGAACAGTTATTGATGATAATAATTCACCTGGATTTATAATTTCTAATCTATCATCAAAAATTTTCACCTCTATTCCTCTGCCTTCATTACTATAATCCCTATGTGTTATTGCATTAACTAACGCCTCACGACATGCAAGCTCAGGGTACATTATTTGATTTCTAAATATTGCATCATCTGAGAGTCTAGTATCTGTCAAATGTGGTCTTAACAAGTCCCAACTACTTTCAATTAATTGAAATAAATTTCCATTAGCTTCGCCAACTTCAGTAACATTAAATGCTTCGCCAGTTTTTTCTTCAATACCGCTTATTTTTAGTATTCTAACCTGATTTCTTGGGTGCCATTTACTTGATTTTTTAGCAAATAAAAGAAGTGCTGCCTTTCTCAATTTAAGAGAAGTACCATCAAATTCTGCTAAATCTAAATATTGAAGCAATTTTTCTGGAGAAATGAGTTTCGAAATTTGATTACCAACTTGTTCTATTAGATCATGATCTAAATCAGTAATTTTTGCAATGTCAACAAATTTTCGATCATATTCTCGTGAGGATTTTTCGTCTCGTTCAAATCTTATTGATTCCGAAGACGTAGGAACAGATTCTTTATCCTTTCTTTGAAAACATTCTCCTTTTGATGTTAAATGAACAAAATCTGAACCTTTACTAACGGAAAAGTAGAGTACGGTTTTATCGTTGAAGTTTATAATTGAAGATTGTTTTAAGGGAATTGGTGTTTCTTTTAAAATACAATCTTTGGGAGAATCAATCATTGCATCAATAAGATTTTGTTTGTGAGGTATTCCTGTTATTGCATGGTTATCTTCTATACCAACAAAAAGTTCTCCGCCATCAGCATTGGCAAAAGCCACAAGTGTTTTTGCTATATCATACTTAATTTCATTTACGTCTCTTTCTTTCTTATTCTCAGATGGTCCTTCTAGTGCACTTTTAAATTCGCGATAATAACTTTCTCCAATCTCAACTGCTATTTTGACTCTTTCGGTCAGTTTTAAAATGTCCTGCATTTGTTGTTATTTAGATTTATATTCAAATTTAAATCTTTCTCAAATCATTTACGTAATTGTTATAACTTTTTTCTGACGAGGTTGAAATAATTTTACCTAACGTGTTTGTATATGATTGGTTGCGTGTTTCAGCACCTAATTTAGTAAATACAAACCGAATAGAAAATCCGCAAGGATTTTCGTAAGTAGGCTAAAACCAGCAATTAATTTTATACGGTGTTGGCAATAGTTTTAATTTCTAATTATTGTTCGTTCCGTAATTTTTTCATCATACTTCTCAATAAATATATCTACTTTGTCTTTATTAAAGTTACCATTTACATCTAAAATTCCTTGCTCAATAAACCATTTTATGAGTGATTTATTCCAATATTTTGGCCTCATTTCCATACTCTTTTTCTGGTTAGGAAAGAATATTTTTTGGTAGTTTCCGTTTGGATTAAATATATCAATAATTAATTCATTTTTTGTACCCAATTCATATATTACAAATTCATTACCATAAGATTTTTTTTCATAACTTAATACCTCTTTTTTATTTACATAGATTATTCCTTTTTTAAGTTTTATTTTTTGAGCAAAAGCAGCAGTAGAGAGAAATAATAAAAGAATGATTGTTAATTTAGTTTTCATTTTTAAGTTTAATTTATTTTAGAATTCAGTTTATGTGTATTATTGCCAACTGGTTATATAGAGAATAAAGTTCCTGTTTATAGGTTTTCATTTCCGGATATAAGGAACTTTTGTTCTCGTTTATCGTTATTTTTTAAAGATAATAAAATCGTATCTAAAGGACTTTGAATTTCAAGCAATTTTTTCCTAGCAACATGAGTATAAAGCATTGTGGTTTCCGGTTTAGCATGCCCTAAAAGTTCTTGTATCTATCCTAAGAGATTCCAATATTTTTTTTCTGCTAAACTACTTGAGTTTATACAGCTCTGTCATACTCATTTAAATCATGCATTGCATCTAAAGATTTCAATACATCATCTTGATGATCTTTTTTACTCCATCCCATTTTACTAAGCTCATACCTAACTTCTTGTTTTGATTTCCCCTTGACAAAATGATAAATAGCAAACTCCAATACTTCTCCAGGAACTCGTTCTAATTCGTATGAGGTTAATGCCAGTGTTAAACGTAACATCCCAATATAATAGGTAGCTACTAATTGAAATACCCAGCTCAAGATTAACCCTATCGACCCTAATTCCAAGTTTTTTATGGATAATCCAGCTTCAATTCGAAACTCAAGGAATTGTACAAAACTAATAGAAATGCCACTGTTTTTATAGAGAATGATTTGATACTGAAAATACTGATTGGCAATATAAGTGACTAATACGGTTGCTATAAATATGAGCTGTAGGTTTTTATAATTTGTATAGTTGCTTTGTTTAATAAGGGATGCAAAAATAAACCCCAAAATAAATGCGACTCCAACTTCAAAAAGACCAATGAAGTATATCCCTTCAGTTGACGTTAAGGCAATTATGAATCCTAAGAGTAGCGCAGAAATAACCCCTCCTGCAATAGGAATCAAGACATTTGGTTTTTTATTTTCTTTAGGTTTAGGTAATATTTTGGGAATCTCATAATCATCCCAATTGTTGATTTTCTCGGTTTCTATTTGCAGTTTGTTTAAAGATTCCTGATCATACTCATGCATTACTATTTTAAATGCGTGAATAAATAACTTTACTCTTTTAGAGTTTCTACCCATGTCCCAGAAACCGCTCCTAAGAGAAATACTTTTTATAGTTACTTTATCATGCTCAAAAAGAACTTCTATTTTTTCAGTGTGTTTTCCCCAACTATTAATGTAGATAGCTTCCACTGAATTCTCATCTTTAAAGATTACAGGCCAATCTAAGGTTTCAAAGACTTCAGTTATTATCGGGATAAAAACAGTTTTATTAAGTTCAACTCTAAAAGTCTCCTCAAATTTTGGAGTCCAACCAAATCGATGTTCTTTCTTTATTGAAGCTTCAAACTCTTTAAAATCGTATTTTTTTGGCTTGTTTTCAGTATCAAGACCCGACTCCTCTGAAATGAGAATATTGTCTCTTTCTTTTAGAATTTGGATCGCAGCATTTCTGGCTTCAGGTTGATATCCTTTTTTGTCATCAACGATATCTTGAAGTTCAGCAATTGTTTTTTCTTTAAACTTGGTTAAAAATCTATTCTCTTTCATAACATGTTAAGCAATAATTTTAATGCGCCTCTAACCAATTGTCACCAATGCCCATTTCTACATCTAAAGGCACGGTCATTTTGTAGGCGTTTTCCATCTCTTCTTTAATGATGGGTTTAATGGTTTCTAATTCATCTTTATGGGCATCAAAGACCAATTCATCATGCACTTGTAATAACATTTTCGACTTGAATTGCTCTTTTTCAAAACGGTTATGAATATTGATCATGGCAAGTTTGATTATATCTGCAGCAGATCCCTGAATAGGCGCATTTACGGCATTTCGCTCAGCCGCTCCACGTACAATAGCATTTCGCGAATTAATATCTTTTAAATAACGACGTCTTTGCAATACCGTTTCTACATATCCATGGTCTCTAGCAAAATCTACTTGCTCGGCCATATACGCCCGTAACTTTGGATAGGTCTCATAATACGTGTCAATCAGCGCTTTTGCCTCTTTTCTGGATAAATCTGTTTGATTACTTAACCCAAAAGCAGAAACTCCGTAGATGATTCCAAAATTCACCGTTTTAGCATTGCTACGTTGCTCGCGTGTCACTTCTTCAAGAGGCACATTGAATACCTTAGCCGCTGTTGAAGCATGAATATCTTCTCCGTTTTTAAAGGCTTCAATCATGGTTTCCTCTTCACTCAATGCTGCGATAATTCGTAATTCTATTTGCGAATAATCGGCAGCTAGTAGCACATGATCTTTGTCTCTTGGTATAAATGCTTTACGCACCTGACGTCCACGTTCCGTTCTAATCGGAATGTTCTGTAAGTTCGGATTATTGGAACTTAAACGACCAGTAGCCGCAACTGCCTGTGCATACACGGTATGTACACGTCCTGTTTTTGGATTAATCTCATTAGGTAAAGCATCTACATAGGTGCTTTGTAATTTTTTATACTGACGGAACTCTAAAATATCGGCAATAATCTGATGGTCTTTTGCTAAATACGATAACACATCCTCAGCCGTAGAATACTGCCCCGTTTTGGTCTTTTTAGGCTTCTCTACCAACTTCATATTTTCAAATAATACCACACCCAATTGTTTCGGTGAAGCAATATTGAATTCTTCTCCTGCTTGCGCATAGATATTTTGTTCTAGTCGAGTGATATCATCAGATAAAGCTACCGAAAGCTCTTTCAGGAAATCGGTGTTTAAGTTGATTCCTTCGATTTCCATAGCAGTTAACACGGATACTAAAGGAAGCTCTACATCATTAAATAATTTCGTAACGTTTCCGCTATCCAATTCTTTGGTAAAATGTTCTTTCAATTGCAAGGTAATATCCGAATCTTCCACGGCATATTCCGTTTGATCCTTTACAGGAACGACACGCATAGAGAGTTGATTCTTTCCTTTTTTACCAATGAGTGCCGTAATAGAAACAGGTTGGTAATTTAAATAGGTTTCCGATAATATATCCATATTATGACGCATATCCGGATTGATCAAATAATGAGCAATCATGGTATCGAACAACTTCCCTTTTACTGGAATATCATAATTCGATAATATCTTGATATCGTATTTCAGATTGTGTCCAATCTTTTCAATAGCCTCATTTTCAAAGAAAGGCCTAAACTCCTCCAAGATAGCTTGCGTTTCTGCCTGATCTTCAGGAAAAGACACATAATAACCCTTTCCTATTTCCCAAGAGAAAGCAATGCCTATCAATTCAACTTCCAATGCTTTTAAACCGGTAGTCTCCGTATCGAAACAGACAGATGGTTGTTGTAATAGCTTTTGGAGTAAGAGTTTTCTGGAAAGTGGAGTGCTGATATACTGATAAAAATGATCGGTGTTGGCAATGGTTTTAAATCCACTGCTACTTTCTTCTTCAGGAACACTTCCAGTACCTGGTGCCGCAAAAAGATCAAACTGACCACCCGCAGGAGTAATGGGCTTCTTTGTAGGAGCTGGAGCAGCTTCCGAAGTTGTATTTGCTTCTGCTGGAGGAGCAAAGGTCTTCACAAAATTATCAGTCAATCTTCTAAACTCTAACTCGTTAAAGATCTCTTTGGTAGCTTCAATATCTGGCTGACACATTTCAAAATCTTCTTCATGGAACTCAACAGGAACATCCAACATAATAGTTGCTAGCTCTTTCGAAAGGATTCCTAACTCTTTAGAAGCCTCTACCTTCTCTTTCATTTTTCCTTTTAAATCAGCCGTATTTGCCAATAGATTTTCCATAGAACCATATTGTGCTAAGAACTTTTTAGCGGTCTTTTCACCTACGCCCGGTAAGCCTGGAATATTATCTACAGAATCTCCCATCATTCCCAAAAAGTCAATCACCTGTTCAGGTCTTTCCACGCCAAATTTTTCTTGTACCTCTGGAATTCCCCAAGTTTCATATCCGCCTCCAAAGCGAGGACGATACATAAATATATTTTCAGAAACGAGTTGTGCAAAATCTTTGTCTGGTGTTACCATAAAAGTTTGATACCCCTCTTTTTCGGCTTTCTTTGCTAAGGTTCCAATAATATCATCTGCCTCAAACCCTTCTAAAACAACTGCTGGAATCTTCATGGCTTCCAAAATTTTCTCGATATAAGGAACGGCAATTTTAATGGCTTCGGGTGTTTCCTGTCTATTGGCTTTGTATTCTGGGAAAGCCTCTGTTCTGGCAGCACTTCCGCCACGATCAAAACAAACAGCCAAATGATCCGGTCGCTCTCTCTTAATTACATCTAGCAATGAATTGGTAAAGCCTAAGATGGCTGAAGTGTCCATTCCCTTTGAATTGATTCTTGGGTTTTTTATAAAAGCGTAATACCCTCTAAAAATTAGTGCAAAAGCATCCAGTAAAAAAACTCTCTTTTGATCCGCCATGTATCTATTTTGTTAAGATTATAAATCTACAAAAACTTATGTTTTTATAAGGAGTTACACTTGGTAATTTTGGACTTTACGTATTTACCGACTTTCTAAGTCAATCCTTGCTTTCTCAGCTCCCAAGAAGGACCGCTTCCCATTTCAAAATCCCAATCACTAATTTGACTATCAATCGTACCTAGGATACCTTCTATATCTCTGTAGATGGGTGCCAAATTTCTGTAGTTTGCCAAAATAGCTTCGTTCTTTGGGTCTAAATAACGTTCCTGACACCAAATTAAATAGTCTTCAGCATATGCGTATCCCTCCAATTCACGTAAAACCAAGCAAAGGTTGAGTAACGGATAATTGTACCGTATATCACCTAGATCATCTTCTACATAGAAGTTAAAAACCTTTCCTCCCAATTTAAACACTACAGCTCTATATTCTTCATTCCCAGCAAGAAAATCTGTAGGAGAAAAACGAATTTCTACCTTGTGCTTCATGTATATATTGTTCAATGCATCGATTTCTGGATGGGTACTCATCTCTCAAAAGTTTAAATTATTTACCGAGTATAAAGGGCAGGTATTTACATGGTTAAAGCTACAAAACTTTAACAAGACGTTAAAATGATGCCTGACTTTTAGCAGTATCTTAGCGGATTAAATTTTCATGCATTTATGCCACGTTGGATTGTACCCCTTCTTATAGCCATTGCCGTTATATGTTTACTAGAATTTTATGCTTTTCAGGCGATTAAAACGATCTCTAAAAATAAACTGATTCGTTGGATTTGGTTACTGATAGGAATCGGAGTCTACCTAAACTTCTTTATCACCATTTTTACAATACCTAGGTCTGCAGGTCAAACAAAAGGATTTCAGCTAGCTGCTGGATTGATGTTGACCGTATTAATACCAAAAATAATCTTGTTGGTGGTATTGTTCGGAGAAGACATCTATCGTTGGATTGTAAAACTAATCTCCGTTATTAATGGTCCTACACAACCCTTGTCTGGAAGAAGGAAGTTTATTTCACAAATAGCCTTGGGACTGGCAGCAATTCCGTTTGCTTCTTTTATTTATGGAATGATTCAGGGGAAATACAATTACAAAGTGCTGAAGTATCAATTGGCATTTAAAGATCTACCCGATGCTTTCGATGGTTTTACCATTACACAGATATCTGATATTCATTCAGGAAGTTTTACCAATAAAGAAAAGATCCAATACGGAGTTGATATGATCAACAAACAACAATCCGATATAATCTTATTTACGGGAGATATTGTAAACAATAAGGCGGAGGAAATGGAAGATTGGATAGCAATGTTTGGAGCCTTAGAAGCGCCCTATGGGAAGTATTCCATACTAGGAAATCATGATTATGGAGACTATACCGAATGGGAAACGGAAGATCATAAAAAAGCTAATTTTGATGCTGTTAAGAACTTACATCCAAGAATGGGATTTGATCTTTTATTAAATGAAAGTCGATTTATCGAGAAAGATGGAGAGAAAATCGCTTTGGTGGGCGTAGAGAATTGGGGAACCGGATTTAAACGTGTTGGAGACCTAGAAAAGGCAAAACAAAATATATCACAAACAGATTTTAAGGTATTAATGACGCATGATCCATCGCATTGGGATGTGCAGGTAAAAGAAGATGCATTTAACTACCATCTAACGTTGAGTGGTCATACACATGGTTTGCAAATGGGAATTGAAATTCCCGGTCTTATAAAATGGAGCCCAGCCAAGTATCGATACAAGCAGTGGGCTGGAGTGTATGAAGAGTTTGGAAGGTATATTAATGTAAACAGAGGATTTGGGTATCATGCCTTTCCAGGAAGGGTTGGAATTTGGCCAGAAATCACAGTGATAGAGCTGAAAAAAGCTTGATAATCAGGTCATTTAATCAGAAATGTTATATTTGTATATATTAAATGTATAATTTTTACGTTTAACCCCTATAAAAACTAAGAAAAATGACAAAGTTTGGTGAATTAATCAGTCTTAAAAAACCGGTCTTGATAGATTTCTATTTCGATTGGGAAGATGCTGATAATAGCTTAGATACCTTAAAGGATGTTGCGGCAGCTTTGGGTGATAAGGCCAAGGTGATAAAGATTGACATAAAGAAGAACGAAATGCTGGCGGATGCACTACGCGTTAAAGGAAATCCAACGTTTATGATTTACAAGGATGGAGAGATGAAGTGGCGTCAAACGGGAGAGCAAGATGCCAACACACTTATTGGTCTTGTGCAGCAATACTTTTAAGAGATTCCCTTAAAAGAATACCCTTCTTTTGTAAAGTGCTCCAAAACTTTTGGAAGTACGAATTCCATATTTTCACGAGCTTTTAAGCTATCATGAAATACAATAATGCTTCCTTTTTTGGTGTTCAATTTTACGTTTTCCCAACACTTTTCTTTAGTAATTTTCGAGTCAAAATCTGCACTGAGCACATCCCACATAATAATGTGATACCCTTTCTTTAATAACGCTTTAGCTTGTTTTTTCTTGATTTTTCCATACGGAGGACGAAACAATTTAGAATCTACATATGTATGCGCTTTTGCTACATTTTCAAGATATTTAGAGGTCTTAACTTTCCAGCCTTTTAAATGACTGTAGGTGTGATTTCCTACCGCATGCTTTTCAGCTATAATTCGACTATAAATTGCAGGATTCTTTTTTACATTTTTTCCTATACAAAAGAAAGTAGCTTTGGCATTGTACTCTTTCAATTGTTCTAATACAAAATCCGTAACCTCAGGAATAGGACCATCGTCAAAAGTGAGATACAATACCTTTTCTTCAGAATGAAAATGCCATCTATATTTTTTAAATAACTTAGGAAATACAGATGGTGTTTTAGGTGTGTATAATTTCATATACTATTCTTCCGGTTCAGGAAGCTCAAAAAGTTCTAAAGCTTTTCTAAACGTTGTTTGATATTTTTTAAATTCATCATCAGTATCATAGACCTTAATTTGTCTTAATACTTCTTCAAACATATACATATTTGTTTGTACGTCATCAAAGATATAGTTCAACTCTTCTTTTGGGAAAGTACTTAGCCAAAGCAGGTTTTCCTTAATAAGACCTAAAAGTACATCAGCACTTTGTCGAGCTTTATCTGTTTCGTTGATCTTATAGTATAACTCAGGATATCCAAGAGAAATACTATAATGGCCAAAATCTTTTATTGGCATTTTCTCTAAAGAAAGGTCTAATATTTCTTTAGATCGTAATGTGTCGCCCTTGGCAGCAAATACTTCAGCCAAACGTAACATGTTATTACGCATGCTAATCGCATTTCTTCTCGTTTGTTCGTCAATATAGATTTTGCCATCATTAATGTTACGCCATTCTAGTTTCTGAATGTTAGCATACATTTTTTCTGGATCGATACGTCCCATATCGAACATGCTCCTTTCTGTTCTAGATCCATCTGGATTAATCTGAACCATTGGTGTTCGTATTGGAACCAGTTTATAAGCCATCCCATCAAGTTGAAGATAATCCTTTAGCCAGATGTATTCTTCTTCATCATTAGAACCTCCCGTAAAATAGATAGGTTGTTTCCATTTGTTGTTTGCAAGAATATCTAACATCAATATCTTATTCTTTAAAAGCCCTCGATCACTCACCGTAATATCGATATAATCAACAATCTTATCTGCGTCTTTTTGCGCTACAATACCATTTTTTAGTACTGCTTGCTTGTCTACAGGAATACGAATTCTATTAGTCGGGTATATTTTTTCCTTAAGACCATTTTCAGTTTCAACATAGGTAACCTCACTTTTACTTTGTATCCATCTCATAAAATAATCGATGTCTATAATAGTATCTTTGAATTGTGGTAAAGGATAATAATAGGCTACATCTAACGTGCCGTATTTATATTCGTCATGTTTTAATTGAGATGGAATAGGAGGTGCATCATAAGTCTTTCTTTTCATTTGATCAATATACCAATCCGTAGCAAAAAGACTTGTATTCACCAGTTTAACATCTGTTCTAATACCTTCTACTTCCTGCATATACCATAGAGGGAATGTATCATTATCTCCAATGGTAAACATAATCGCATTTGGATCACAAGACTCAAGATAGGCTTGCGCATTTAAACGTGTAGTATACCTATTAGAACGATCATGATCATCCCAATTTTGAGCACCCATCAATAGTGGTACTGCTACTAACGAAATAATAGAAACCGCCAGGGCCACCATTTTCTTATTGGCAAAGGACTTAAAATACTCGTACAATGCGAGTACCCCGAACCCTATCCAAATGGCAAAAATATAGAAGCTTCCTACTACTGCATAATCTCGCTCTCTCGGTTCAAAAGGTTTAGGATTGGTGTAAAATATAATCGCAAATCCTGTAAATAAAAAGAAAACCAATAAGGTAAAAAAGTTCTTCCGATCCCACCTGACCTGATAGAGCAAACCAATAATCCCTAAAATTAATGGCAAGAAATAATACGTGTTTCTTCCCTTATTATGCAATGCCTCTGAAGGTAAATTTTTCTGAGACCCTCTAAAGAAGGTGTCCACGGCAGGAATACCACTGATCCAATTACCATTTCTGTCGTATTGCCCTTGAATATCATTCTGACGTCCAGCAAAATTCCACATAAAATAACGCCCATACATATAACCGAATTGATATTCGATCATAAACTTTAGGTTTTCGCCAAAAGTGGGCCTTCTCTTGCTATTTTGAGGAATACCTGCTATTCGTTTGTACCAAGTTTCCGAAGCTGGGTTCGTCATCCGTGGAATAAAGCCTTTGTGTTTTCCAGAATAGTTTGGGATTACATTTTTGTAATTATTTACAATCTCGTATTTCCCGTTGCGCTTTTCGTATTTGGGTTTGTCATCTTTATATGGGTTAGATGCATCTCTAGAATCTCCATATTTGTTAGAGTAGTATGTGTCGTAAAATACGTTAGCATCACCATATTGTTCTCTATTGTAATATGCTAATAGCTCTCGAGCACTCGATGGATCATTTTCATTGATCGTAGTGTTTGCGTTTGCTCTAATGGGTAGCATAACCCATGAAGAGAAACCAATCATGATAAAAAGTACCGAAAGAATTAATGTATTTGCAGTTACCTTTTGTTTTTTTCTTGTATAGTTTAATCCTAAGTAGAATAGGAATACCAATATGACTCCTGCTATAATGGTTCCAGAGTTGTAAGGCATCCCAAAAGAGTTGACAAAGAACAATTCAGAAACACTGAAGAACTTTAAGGTAAAAGGGAATAAGAATTTAAAAACAAAAGCCAATACCAACACAGAGATTACGGTAGCTATAGCAGTGGTTTTTAAATTGATATTCTTGTATGTTTTAAAGAAGTATAAAAGAACAATAGAAGGGATTACTAATAAAGATAAAATATGTACTCCAAACGATAAACCTACTACAAAACTGATCAATACCAGCCATTTGTTACCTCTAGGCGTATCAATTTCACTTTCCCATTTCAGCCCAAGCCAAAATAAGATAGCCATTAAAAAAGAAGACATGGCATATACCTCGCCTTCAACAGCACTAAACCAAAAACTGTCAGAGAACGTATAGGCTAAAGAACCTACAACTGCACTTCCAAGAATAGCAATATGCTTTCCTTCACTAATCTCTCCTGTTTTTAGAGCAAGTTTCTTTGCCAGATTGGTAATGGTCCAAAACATAAACAAAATGGTAAAGGCACTTGCCAACGCTGACATGAAGTTGACCATTTTTGCAATCTCTGCCACATCAGATGTAAACATCGCAAAAAAGGCTCCTAACATTTGAAAAAGAGGAGCTCCAGGTGGATGTCCTACTTCTAATTTAACAGAAGTAGAGATGTATTCTCCACAATCCCAAGAACTAACAGTAGGCTCTAAAGTTAGCGTGTATGTTATTAATGCAATTAAAAAAACAGCCCATCCTAAGATGACGTTCCATTTATTATAGTTTAGTGATGACATAGACCAATGAATAATTGTGGCGAATTTACTAATTTCTACGAGAAAAAACGTTTAAGAAGTGGTAAGCAAGATATGAGTGCTATTAAAAGTTTGTTAAAATCAAAAAAAAGCATAAAATATTTGCAGAATAAAAAGTTTGACTTAAATTTGCATCCGCATTTAGGTATTGGCCTATGGTGTAATTGGTAACACACCGGTTTTTGGTACCGACATTCAAGGTTCGAGTCCTTGTAGGCCAACAAAAAAGCTTCACTGATCAGTGAAGCTTTTTTTATGTTTAGAATTTATATTTTAAATGTGATCAATGGACGAATGACATTCTTGGATAAGTTCTTAGAGATACTCCCATTAAATAAATGCGAAAGACCGCTTCTTCCATGCGTGCTTAAAGCAATAAGGTCAGCATTGATTTCTTTAGAAAAATTCATAATTCCTTTTACAACAGAAACATCATTATAGACATTAATTGTGCTCTTTGCGGTCTTAAACTCATCTAGAAAATCTTTGATTTTTTCTTTAGAAGCAGAAGAGCTTTCAAACTTATCTATCGTATTTACTTTGAGTAAATGGATTTTACTCTTAAATTGATTAGAGAAATCAACCAGCTTGGCAAAGGATTCTTTGCTCTCATCTTTGAAGTTAGAAGCAAAAACAATATTCCTCATTTTAAAATTATCAACTTCTCTTTTTACAACGATTACTGGAATCTTTGAGGTACGCACCACTTTTTCAGTATTAGAACCAATCAAGATCTCTTCAAAATCAGAAATCCCCTTAGACCCCATAACAATAAGGTCTGCTTCGATCTTAGCACCATATTCGGTAATCCCCTCATAGGGGTTTTGAAAACGAATACCGTGTTTTACATCTGAATCTTCGCCAAAGAATTTTTCTTTTAGTTTAACGATCCTTTCTTTAACCTTTCTTAGGTACATCATGCTTTCTGGAATGCTAAAGTTGCTTCCAGCTCCCATGTCAACAATTCCTGTTGGTAACTCTACCATATGAAGTAAGTGAATTTCGCATTCCGATTTTTTTGCAATATTGGACGCAAGCTTAACAGCATATTCCGATTTTTTTGAGAAATCTATGGGTACTAATATTGTTTTCATATACGAATAGTTTAGTGGGTAAAAAACACACCTAAATTTACTAAAAATTATTGATTTATCCTATTTGGTTATTAGTAAACTAGTTACTATATTTGCAGCGAAAATAACAGTAAGGGAGAATGAAGGGGACGTGAGTCCCCTCTTTTTATATTTTAAGATGAATCAAGAGAAAGTTCAAAATCTTGTTACAGAAGCTCTAGAAGAAAACAAGTCATTATTTTTAATAAGCTTACAATTTCTGGCGAATAACAAGATTAAGTTAGTGGTTGATGGAGATACAGGAGTTTCATTAAAAGAAATTGTTAGGATTAGCAGACATGTAGAACACAACCTGGATAGAGAAGAAGAGGATTTTGCTTTAGAAGTAACATCTCCTGATATTAAAGAACCTTTAATTACACAAAGACAGTATTTAAAGAATATCAGTAGAATTCTAAAGGTAAAAACTGAAGAACAGGAATATGAAGGTACATTAACCAAAGCAAATGATCATGAAATTGTTTTGGAATGGAAAGCAAGAGAACCAAAACCGATAGGTAAAGGTAAAGTTACCGTAGAAAAAATGGCTACAGTAGCGTATAAAGATATTATAGAAGCAAAAGTGAAGATTGTATTTTAAGCAGATAATGTAATGGAAAATATAGCGTTAATTGATTCGTTTTCAGAATTTAAAGACAATAAAAGTATAGACAGAGTAACACTGATGTCTATCTTGGAAGAGGTATTTAGAGCAGCCTTAAAAAGAAAATTTGGTTCTGACGATAATTTTGATATCATCATTAATCCAGATAAAGGAGATTTAGAGATCTGGAGAAATAGAGTTGTGGTAGCTGATGGAGAAGTGGAAGATGATAATGAAGAAATAGAATTATCGGCAGCACAAAAGATCGAGCCAGATTTTGAGATCGGAGAAGATGTATCAGAAGAGGTAAAATTAATAGACTTAGGAAGAAGAGCGATTTTGGCGTTACGTCAGAATTTGATCTCTAAAATTCACGAGCATGATAGTACCAATATCTTTAAACAGTTTAAAGACTTAGAAGGAGATATTTACAGTGCGGAAGTACATCACATTCGTCACAATGCTATTATTTTATTGGATGATGAAGGAAATGAGATTGTATTGCCAAAGAGTGAACAGATCAGATCCGACTTTTTTAGAAAAGGAGATTCAGTAAGAGGTGTTATTAAGTCCGTTGAACTTAGAGGAAATAAACCAGCGATTATACTGTCAAGAACATCATCAGACTTTTTAATAAAACTATTCGAACAAGAGATTCCTGAGGTATTTGACGGATTGATCACGGTGGAAGGAGTTGCTAGAATTCCTGGAGAAAAAGCTAAAGTAGCAGTAGATTCATATGATGATAGAATTGATCCTGTTGGTGCTTGTGTTGGAATGAAAGGTTCAAGAATTCATGGAATCGTAAGAGAGCTAGGAAATGAAAATATAGATGTAATTAATTACACTAAAAACGAGCAACTGTTTATTGCAAGAGCGTTAAGTCCTGCAAAGATTGTTTCTATGGAGATTCAAGCTTTCGAAGAAGAAAAGAATGGTAAGAAAGGACGTGTTAATGTGTTTTTAAAACCTGAAGAAGTTTCAAAAGCGATTGGAAAAGGTGGTGTAAATATTCGTTTAGCTAGTGAGTTAACAGGATACGAGATCGATGTACAGAGAGAAGGTTTAGAAGAAGAAGATGTTGAGTTAACAGAATTCGTAGATGAAATTGAAGATTGGGTAATTACCGAATTTAAAAACATTGGTTTAGATACAGCTAAAAGTGTACTAGATACCAGTGTAGGAGAACTTTTGAAGAGAACAGATTTAGAAGAAGAAACTATTCTAGAGGTTCAAAAAATATTAAAAGAAGAGTTTGAGGATTAATCAAACGTTACGTAAAAGATAAATTTTACAAAAAAGGAAGATAATTTATGGCTGAAAGCAAAACAATGAGGCTTAACAAAGTTCTGAGAGAACTTAATATCTCTTTAGATAGAGCAGTAGAATACCTAGCTAAAAATGGGCATGAAATAGAAGCTAGACCTACTACGAAGATATCTGGAGAGGTGTATCAGGTGCTACTTGATGGTTTCGAAACAGATGCGAATAAAAGAGCTGCATCTAAAGAGGTTGGAGAAGAGAAAAGAAAAGAGAAAGAAGCTATTCGATTGGAACTAGAAGCTAAATTGGAGCAAAAGAAAGCAGAAGAAACTAAGAAAGAGGAAATTTTTAAAGCGAAAGCGGAAAAGCTAGAGCTTAAAAAGGTTGGTAAGATCGATTTAGATAGCCCAGAAAAATCGAAAGAAGCACCGAAAGCTGAAGAAAAGCCTAAAGAAACACCGAAAGAAGAATCAAAAGAAGCGCCTAAAGAATCAAAAACTGAAGCTGTAAAAGAGGAAGTTGTAAAAGAAGAAGAAGTAAAAGAGGAGGCGCCAAAAGAAGAAAAAGCACCGAAAGTAAAGGCGAAAACTGAAGAAGTTGAAGCACCTAAGGTTGAAGAAAAAGCAAAAGAAACACCTGAGCAAGAAGTAGAAGAAAAATCTTCGGAGTCAGGTACCTTAAAAACGCAATACAAGAAATTAGACGGACCAAGGTTAACGGGAAAGAAAATTGATCTTAAACAATTTGAGAAAGCTAAAAAGAAGCCTGAAGAGAAAAAGCCAGCTGCTAAAGCCAGTGCAAATGATGCTAATAAGCGTAAAAGAAAAAGAATAAGCAAGCCTGGTACACCTGGTCAGAGTAACCAAAATAGAGGAGGTCAGGGTCAGAACCGCGGAGGTAGTGGAAATAACAGAGGAAGAGGTCAAAGAAGACAAGTTGTTCAGAAAGAAGAGCTTACTGAGGCACAAATCCAAAAGCAAGTAAGGGAAACTTTAGAAAAGCTGCAAGGAAAATCCTCTAAAGGAAAAGGAGCTAAATATCGTAGAGAGAAGCGTGATGCACACCGTCAACAGTCAGAGGCAGAATTGCAAGCTGCAGAAGCGGAAAGCAAAGTATTAAAAGTAACAGAGTTTGTTACAGTTAGTGAGGTTGCTACCATGATGAATGTGCCAGTAACAGATATTATCTCTGCATGTATGTCATTAGGAATGATGGTTACTATGAATCAGCGTTTGGATGCTGAAACATTATCTATCGTTGCTGAAGAGTTTAATCATACCGTTGAGTTTGTAGGTGCAGAAGTTGAAGAAGGAGTAGTCGAAGAAGTAGATAGCCCAGAAGATTTAGAAAAACGTGCACCAATTATTACGGTAATGGGTCACGTAGATCATGGTAAAACATCATTACTGGATTATATCAGAAAGGCAAATGTAATTGAAGGAGAGTCAGGAGGAATCACACAACATATTGGAGCATATTCAGTAAATGTTGGAGATGAGAAAATAGCATTTTTAGATACTCCGGGTCACGAGGCCTTTACAGCAATGCGTGCGCGTGGAGCTCAGGTTACGGATTTAGTAATTATTGTAGTTGCTGCGGATGATGATGTAATGCCTCAAACAAAAGAAGCAATCTCTCACGCACAAGCTGCGGGAGTGCCAATTATATTTGCGATTAACAAAATAGATAAGCCAAATGCAAACCCTGATAATGTAAAGACGCAGTTATCTGCGATGAACTTATTAGTTGAGGATTGGGGAGGAAGTATTCAGTCTCAAGACATTTCAGCTAAAACGGGTCAGGGAGTTGAAGAATTACTGGAAAAAGTATTGCTAGAAGCTGAAGTATTAGAGCTAAAAGCAAACCCAAGTAAAAATGCGGTAGGAGCTGTTGTTGAAGCACAGTTAGATAAAGGTAGAGGGTATGTATCTACTATCTTAGTGCAGGCAGGAACCTTGAAGATCGGAGATTATATGCTTGCCGGAAAACACAGTGGTAAAGTAAGAGCTATGTTTGACGATAAGGGAGTTAATCTTACAGAAGCAAGCCCGTCTACACCAGTATCTATTTTAGGACTGGACGGCGCGCCACAAGCAGGAGATAAGTTCAATGTATTTGATGATGAACGTGAGGCTAAGCAAATTGCAACGAAGCGTTCTCAGTTACAAAGAGAGCAGTCTGTAAGAACTCAGAAGACATTAACGTTAGACGAGATCGGAAGACGTATTGCTTTAGGAGATTTCAAAGAGCTAAATATTATCTTAAAAGGAGATGTGGATGGTTCTGTAGAAGCATTAACGGATTCATTCCAGAAATTATCTACAGAAGAGATTCAAGTAAATATCTTACACAAAGGAGTTGGAGCGATTACAGAATCTGACGTGTTATTGGCTTCTGCTTCAGATGCGATTATTGTCGGATTTAACGTACGTCCTCAAGGAAATGCAAGATCGGTAGCAGATAAAGAAGAAGTGGATATCAGATTCTACTCTATTATCTATGATGCGATCAATGATCTGAAAGATGCAATGGAAGGAATGTTGTCTCCAGATATGAAAGAAGAAGTTACAGGTAATGTAGAAATCAGAGAGGTGTACAAAATCTCTAAAGTTGGAAACATTGCAGGTTGTATGGTGATGACTGGTAAGATTTTTAGAGACTCTAAAGTGAGAATTATTAGAGACGGAATTGTTGTGCACGATGGATTATTAACTTCATTGAAACGATTTAAAGACGATGTGAAAGAAGTAACAAAAGGATACGATTGTGGTCTTCAGATCAAAGGATTTAATGATATTAAAGAAGGTGATACTATCGAAGCATATCAAGAAGTAGCTGTTAAAAAGAAACTGAAGTAATTCGGACTATTTGAACAGTATATAACACAAAAGAGCCGCAACATTGTTGCGGCTCTTTTGTGTTATTATTATGAGTATTTACCTTCCCAAGGGAATTACTAACGCTCCGTAAAACTCATCCTTAAAAGCTAATAAAGCTCTATCTGCTTCCAGTTTTGTCTTGTAGTTTCCAACCTGTACTTTCCATTCAGGAGATTTGTATATGATGTAGGTTTTAACATCAGGAAATTTTATTCTGAATTTCGCTCTGGTTTTTTTCACTTCTGTCTCAAACCCATTGTACAACTGTATTCTATAGCCGTATCCATACTTTTTGTTGTACGCTCTCTTTTTCTGAATGAACTTTTTTAATGTGTCATTTTGAACTGTGTTATTCTGAGAATAGCCAGTTATAACCCCGCAAAATAGCAAGGCGAATATGGCGATATAAAAATGTCCTTTTTTCATTGTCGTTATTGAGGATACAAAAGTAACGAGTTGTTTTTTAATATATTGAAAAGTCAGTTTATTTAGAACGGTTATAAATTACCATTTAACATTCCTTTAGCATTTCAAAATAAAGAGAGATGTAGTACTTTTGTGCAGCTAATCAAAGAATGGTTTTTAGATTTTTTTGATTGCTTTTTTTGCATAAATTAAGACACTAAATTTAGTTTGTAAATATGAAAAGTGTAGATCTACACAATCGAATAACCAAAGTACTTCTCAAGACTTTTACATTCCTATTACTATTTTCTCTAAGTTTTTCGGCACAGGCACAAGATGCGGTGGATGAGGTTAGACAAAAAGAAGGAAGGAAATTATTCAAATCTTTATGTGCTTCTTGTCACAAGTTAGATAAAAAATTAATCGGGCCAGCATTAGGT
>Ga0316204_10002132_pt1 | contig 46954 bp, 41 predicted proteins | sample 6monrhotite_MG_2_FD_205661 | JGI IMG/M metagenome (GOLD analysis project Ga0316204, IMG submission 205661) | Microbial mat bacterial communities from mineral coupon in-situ incubated in ocean water Damariscotta River, Maine, United States -... | ecosystem: Environmental > Aquatic > Marine >... | reverse complement strand
GCGCCAATGACGTGGGGCAGGTTCTGACGTATGCCTGGACACAAACGTCGGGCACCACGGTCACCCTTTCGGATGCCACCGCCGTTGGGCCAACCTTTACGGCGCCGACTTTGATTGCCGGTGCGGCAAGCGAACCATTGGTGTTCAGCCTTGTGGTCAATGATGGCGTGGGCAACAGCGGTGCGGATACGGTGACGATCACCGTAACCGCGCCCGCCGATACACCCGCCACAGCGGATGCGGGCACCAACGCCACTGTATCCTCCGGCACGACCGGTGTGGCGCTTGATGGATCAGGTTCAAGCGCCAATGACGTGGGGCAGGTTCTGACGTATGCCTGGACACAAACGTCGGGCACCACGGTCACCCTTTCGGATGCCACCGCCGTTGGGCCAACCTTTACGGCGCCGACTTTGATTGCCGGTGCGGCGGATGATCTGTTGGTGTTCAGCCTCGTGGTCAACGATGGCGTGGGCAACAGCACGGCGGATACGGTGACGATCACCGTGAGTTCGCCACCGGATGTGACGCCACCAACGGTTACGGTCGGTTCACTGACGGGTCCGGTCGCGGGTGTATATACAGCGACGATCACCGTGTCAGAACTGACGACCAATTTTGTGGTCGGCGACCTGTCGTTGACCAATGCCACCGCAACCCTTTCCGGTGTGGGCACCAGCTACACAGCCACGGTAACGCCCGTTGCGGATGGATTGATTGCGCTGTCTGTTGGCGCAGGTGTGCTGACCGATGCGGCGGGCAATGGGAATCTTGTTTCAAATGAAGTCACCGCCACCTATGACAGCACGCCACCCACGGCGGCATTATCCGGTGCGCCAGCGGCCTATGCGGGCACAGCTGTAATAGACGTGACCCTCGCGTTTTCCGAGGTGGTTACCGGCCTGACGACAGCGGGCTTTTCAGTTGCCAATGCCAGCGTTACGGCGATCGTTGGGTCGGGCATGAACTATACAGTCTCGATCACGCCCACAGGCACGGGCGATATTACATTGTCTGTGTTGGCCGGTGCGGCCAGTGATGGTGCCGGTAACGGCAGCCTTGCCTCGGCGACACTGACGATTAGCGACGACACGGTTGCAGTGACCACCGAGGAAATCGCTACTTTTGTTGCCTCTCGGTCATCGAACCTTCTGGCAAATCAGCCAAGGTTGACCAACTTTATGCGTGGCGGCGGCGGGGGTGGTAACTTTGACGCTTCGGTCACCAGAAACCTTGGGTTCTTTGATTTGAACACCAAAACAGACAAGCCGATCTGGCTGAAACTGGAAGGGTCGTGGTCAACCATTGGCACCACAAAATCCACCTATGCCTTTGGCGTGGTTGGCAGTCACCGAAGCATCAGCGAAAACCTGTTGGTCGGGGCAATGTTGCAGTTTGATTATGTCGACAGTGAAACCGGTGTCGCCAAAACCAAAGGTAGCGGTTGGTTGGCAGGGCCCTATTTTGTCGCCAAACACAGCAGCCAGCCGTTGTATTTTGAAGGCAGCCTTCTGTGGGGTAAAACCAAAAACGAAACCTCGCCACTTGGAACCTATACCGATGATTTCACCACGAAACGGTTGTTGGCAACGGCGCGCGTGTCAGGTGAATTTACCAACAAAGGCACCACCTATTTGCCCAATCTTTCGTTTTCTCATGTGACCGATACCCAGCGTTCATATGTTGACAGCCTGTCCAATGTGATTCCGAAGCAAACCTTTAGGCTGACGGAATTGTCGGCAGGGATGGATTTTGAAACACCGGTAAATATCAGCAATGGGGATCTGTTCATGACGGGTGGCTTTACCGGCATATGGGCAAGCACATCTGGAAATGGATACACGGCGACCAGTTCAGGGAATGTTGACGGGGGCCGCGCACGGGTTGATCTGGGCTTGGATTACACCTCGCCAACTGGTGTTAACCTGCGCATTGGCACCTTTGTTGACGGGCTTGGTTTGTCAACGTTCCAAACATATGGCGGCAACATCGAGGTGAAATTTTCGTTCTAAGAAAAAGACTAGAACTACAAAAGGCCGGTGTTTTGCACCGGCCTTTTTGTGTGTTACACCCTTTTAGCGTCGGGTAATTTTGTACATCGAACCAGCTGTCAGTTGACCTATTTCGGTCACTTCGCCATCAATCCACGTGATCGTTCCGCGTTCAATACGCTGATTGTTGCCAAGGCCAAAGTACAATCTGGGCGCGTCAAACGACATAAAACCACCACCCAATTGCAACTCGCGGGTTTGCCTTGTACCATCGGCGGTTTGGATCATCACCTTGGCCCCGACGCCAAACCGGTTGCCAATGCCATCGTCAAATTCAAAAGCAATTGCATTGCCGGTTTGCACGTTGTTTTTGAACACCGTCACCGGCCCGTTCACCGGTTGGCTGATGATATCCAGATCGCCGTCACCTTCCAGATCAATCAGGGTGGCGGCGGCTGTCATCAGATAGTCTTCCAAGCCGAAGGGTCCCGACGCCTCGGTGAACGTGCCGTCACCTTGGTTGTGAAAAAACAGGTTTGACGGGCTGACCTCGTTTGGCACCCAAGTGCCATTGACGATATAAACATCCTGATACCCATCATTGTCAAAATCGGCAATTTTGGTGTCCCAGCTCCAGCCGCCGACATCCAGCCCTTCGGCTTCGGCGCGGTCGGTAAAGGAGGCGGCGCCTTGATCGCGCGTCAGCAAAACATTAGAGCGCAGTATTTGCGGGATCGAGGCCTCGGCTTCGGCGGCAGTCACCGACCGCGAGGGCCAAAAATGAATGGTGCATGCCGCCTGAGCAAACCGTTGCGCCTTGGGGATCAACTTGCATACCGCAGGGTCGCGGCGCTGGATGGCCAGATCCTTGATCAGCATCGCCTTGCATTCGCTTTGATCGCGCCCCGACAGGGTTTGGCATTTTGCGGCATAGGCCGGATCAAAATTATTGCCGGATTTATACCACGTCTTGATCGCCATATTTTTTTCGCACGTAGCGCGGTCACCGGGGTTTTTTATCCCCGCACAATAGATGTCGAGATTTTGCATTTTCAACGTATCCGAAACGCCCGACGACCGCCCGGCAATTTGCGCCAAGTAAATCTCGGGCACGCCATCATTGTGCAAATCCGCAACTTTCACTGCCATGGTTGTTGTCGTTGTGTGGGGAATAATTTGGTCGGCATAGGTGATCGGTGTCAGCCCGCCCGCGCCATCACCGCGAAAAAAGCCGTCGGGAATGTCAAAATCATTGCCCTCGATCAAATCAAGATTGCCATCACCGTTTATGTCGGAAAACAGGATCGACAGGGTTTCACCGGGTGGGGTGGACAGGTCGGTAAACTTACTGCCATCCATTTGGCCCGCATCGTTAAATACGATGCGATTTCGGGATTCCTCGCCCGGAATACGGCGATACCAGCCCGCCGCCCAATTGCCCAATGCCGCATCCAGATCACCGTCGCGATCCAGATCGCCGAACGACAAAGCCAGCGTCAAAACCGCAGCATCCCGATTGCGAACGGGGGTAAGGTTGGCCACGTCAAACACCCCCTCAACATTGCGCAAAATATGGTTGCCCGACAGGTAGGTGGTCAGGAAAATATCCAACCAGCCGTCGTTGTCGACATCCACCAGAGCGGCGTTAAAAACCGGCGCATTTGCCAAATTGCCCAATTTGGGCAAGGCCGAGGTGAAGCGCCCAGTGCCGTTGTTCAGCAACACATATAGCCCCACCCAAGTCGAGGCCATCACCAGATCAAGATCACCGTCGCGATCAATGTCACCGCTGGCCAGCGACCGCGCCTCCCAAAACGGTGGCCACATGTCGCGAAAGGAAAACTCGATCGGTTTTTCAATACCGATGTCCCAGCCTTCAAGCCGGGTAAAGGGTTTTTCAGCGGCGGGGGATTTGGCGGCAAAAGGCGTGGCGGTAACGGTGATTTGGCTGGCGTCCTGCGCCATCGCGGCCCCAACAGGCGACAAGGCAGTAAGCCCCCCCAGCAACAGTTCCAAGGCGCGATCGGATTGCCACTTGTGATAGTTTTGCGCCGCCAGGCCCGCGCCCAGACCCAAAACCACAACCGTCGCGCCCATCAAAAGCGCGGCGCGATTTGAAATGGCTTGGGCGACGATGAAATAGGAATAGACGCTAAAAATGCCCAAAGTGAACAACAGGGCCATGACATAGCCCGGCGCCATACCTGCGCTAAGTAAAGTGCCCGCCAAGACCACATCAAAGGCAATCGGCACCGGTAAAAAGGTGCCAATGACAACCACGCCCACCAAAAGTGACAGTGAAAACCCAAGGTTTTGCAACAGCCCGGGCGGCAACATCGTGGCGACCGCTGCACCTAATAAACCAGCCAGCAACATCAAGGGCACAGTGGTTTTAACAATGAACCACAGGTTGCGAAAAAACGCTTTGACCACATCGTAAACCGCCGAAAACAGTGACTGGCGCGGCTGATCGTTTGCAAAATCATCCCAGTTTCCTGTTGCAGGCACCGGTATTTGCATCAGCTGTTGTTGCGGCAGCAATCGACAAATTAGCGGCACCAAAACCAATATCATCGCCACGCTTAGCACCAGCTTCATTAGGACCATATAAAACGGCATCAAACTGATCAAAAGTGTCAAGACAATCACGTTAAGGGTTGGCGAGGCGATCATCATCGACAGCGTGGTTTCCGCCCGCATCCCCGCCGCATACATGCCCTTGGCAATCGGGGCCGCACAGTTCACGCAGACCCCCAATGGGGCACCGATGGCCATTCCAAGCAATGAATTCAGGAACGGATTGGCAAAACTGCGCCGTCGCAGGTACCCAAAAAACGTCAGAAAAGCCGCCCCCAAAAGGATGCCAAATGTCATCCCCTGTTTGTTGGTGTAATACCAGTTGAGCGTGGACAGCCCGATTTTTTTGGCCAGTGGCATGTCGGGGTTTACAAGAAACTTTGCCTCAAAACTAAGCGGATCCTCAAGCTGAATCGCGCCCGACATCATCGCCTTTTCATCCAGTGCAGGATAGCGGCTTTGGGTCCAGAAAAGTGTTGCAATCACGAAGACAAGAAGCAACGCAATGATCGCGGGTTGGTTTTTTGGGCGTTTCAAAAGTGTAGGCATTGTCGTGACGGTGACACCCCCGGTTCAATTGGGGCTCCTGTATGGAGAGTAAAACGCAGAGCCTAAACCTGATCAAAGCTCGAAATGATGCAACTGTGTATCACGTTATTCGCGCTGGTCCACTTGAACAAGTGCAGAGTTTCAGGCCAAATCTGTTGACCCGCTACAAAACCGCCGGCTTACCTAAACGTCACGATTTTGCAGCGATTTCAAAACCGATCATCAAACAAAGGCCGCCCCGTGCCCAGTATCGATACCATATCGTCATCCAGCAACAAAGCCTCGTCTAAAACGGCCCGGAACCAACGCTGTCTGGGATGAAACCATGCCAGCGGTTGGACGTGTAATCCCGATTGTGAGCAGATCGTTTTCACGACGTCGCTTGGGAATGAAACGCAGGCGGGATAAATCCACCCAGATGCGTCCGCCCCTTGTTTCATTCTGGGAAAGCCAAGACATCCTTCTGCGACAACCGTAAACAAAAATTGCCCAGTTGGTTTGAGGCATTGGGCGGCTGCTTGCAGGGAAGCAAAAAAAGCGTCGTGCCCGGTATGGGAATAGATCGATTGAGCGATCATAAAATCGGCAGTGTTTCGGGTAATCTCGGGCAGGTCGAACTCTGGGCTGACAAAGAATTTGGGTCGTTTGATCGCGAGCGTATCTTGCCCAATTTCCGCTTTTATGGCCTCTTTCCAAAGCCATTCGTTGGGTTCAATCCCGACGTAGCGATCAGGCATCAAATACTGGAGCAAAAATTTCCCTGCCCGCAAAGATCCACACCCAATATCAACAACATAGTGTTCTTCACGCAGACCAAGCGACGTGAGCAAGCGGAATTGCGTGGCCCCCATGAAATCATATTGTTCGGGTGGGCCAACAAAGGCGCGATAATGCTCACCCCCGGGTTTCATCGTTTTTGACCGTGCGATAGAGGTTTCTAACAATTGGCCCTTGGGGGGAGCGGCTTGAGCATCCTGCAGTGTGGGGCCGGGTTTCCCAGAATCGCTTGCGACCATGTTTTTAGTATCCAATTGATGTTAGAAAGTTCTAATCAGCTTAAAAAGGTTGGCTTTATCCATCTTATTTGCTGGGCAACGCAGAGGGAAGGAGATTATTTGAAAAACCTCTATCTGCGAAGAAGTTGTTTCGGGGTGCAGAATCTTCAAAACGTTGCACTCAAGGCACAGCTAAATGGCAGCGAACAAGCGAGATACATGTAAGGCGGGGCGTTCCAAAAGCAAAACGGGCACCTTGATGGGGTGCCCGTTTGAATTTTTCCGAAACCATGTGGTTTTGGATGAACAATCTGGCCATGGATCAAAATACGCCGACGCCGGCGAAATCAGTTAGCCATATCGTCAAGTTGTTCTCTCATGGTATTGATCGTTTTTTGCTGCTCCAGCGTGTACAGCGTCAGTTCTTCAACCTTCTCAAGCAAAGCCATCTGCATTTGGGTCATGTTCAGGCCATTGGCCGCGACATTTGCGGCCGAAGGAATTTTGGGCAGGTGACGGTTTTCGGCGATAAATTTCTCAACTTCAGACAGCGGCATCAGCTCATAATCTGCTCCGAAAACATAGTCGGGCACAACCGTGGTGCCGACGGAATTGATGTCACCTGATACCGTCAGGTCACCGTTTTGGGTCAAAACTAACTCTTCGCCCGCGCCAACGCTGTTGGTAATCCTGAAGTCATTATTTTCTGCCGCGAACCGATTCTGCATGTTCCAGGTGAAGCCAGTCGCTTCGGAGTTCGTCAGCGACAAAAAGACCAGACCATTGTTCTTCAATTCCAGCAGGCCGCGCACAGCAGAAGTGGAGTTGGCTTCTTCGACGAGGACTTTGGTGTTACCGTCAGTGCCGCTCACGTGCAGCGGCGCGGTAGGTGATGTGGTTCCAAGCCCGACGTCGCCGGTTGAGCCTTCGATTGCTATCGCATTTGAAGGTGCGCCCGGGAAAATCCGAAATGGCAATGTGCTGCCATTGGAGGCATCACGAATAAAGAAGTTGGCTTCGTTGCCTGCCATGTCCCAAGTTTGCGCGCCAAAGCCCGAAGTGCCGTCCTGTTCAAGGCGCAGGGTTGGCGTATTGCCGCTTTTGCTGTGGATATCGGCCACTGGCGTGGATGTCCCCAACCCAATGCGGCCCCCGTCATCTACATAAAGTGAATTGCTGGGTGCCCCTGCTTCGATGGTGAACGGCGTGCGGCCCCCGTCGATATCGTCAATCGAGAATTTGTTGGCCCCGCCATTGGAGGAATCGTTAAAGGTAATCTGCCAATCGCGCGATGGAAAGCTGGCTGAATTGGAGGTGTCCTGTGCCTTGATTCGCAGGTTGTTTTCCTTCAGTCGCAACGTGTCAAAGCCAAAGGATTCACCGTTCACACAATCCTGACCGACACAGATGCTGCCATCCACGATCAAATCATCCAAAATTTGCTGATCGGCATAGGCGGCGGTTGACAAAGCACCGGCAAGAATGCCCGTGCCAAATGTGGTAAATGCGATCTTTCTTAATTCAATTTTCATAATACTTCCTTTCAAGGCAGGCGCGTCCGCAACCTATTTGGTTTCTTCAATTTCTTCTATTAGGGCTTCTTTTTGCGAAATCACGCCCCGCGTAACGAAAAAATAACCATTCATTGCAAAAGGTTTATTCATTTTATCGCGTTGTGCTTTGCCACGGCCGTTGTCCAACTCGGTATTCACGGCGATCATTTCATCGGTCGCGGCCGTCAGCTCGTAATTATAGACGCCATCAGTAACGGATTTTAAGTCACGTAAAAAAAACCGGGGCGAGCCGCGCTCAGCGGTGACGTTAAACTGGCTTCCATCGGGGGAAACAACAACCAGTGATGATTTGCTAAGATTGCCCCAATTTTCAAACCAAAGGGTGGTTGAATCGTTACGTGCCAAAGGTTCGTTTGCAAAGGCGCTGGTCATTCCAAACATTACCGCCACGACACCAGTTACAATTAACATATTTATTCGCAAGTCATCCCCCGCCGTCAATCATATATGCCATTGGGCTGATTTGATAAATTCATTCCAAGCACCGACTTGGGCCCAACGACGTTGCCGCCACTATACCCGAAAATTGAACGTGATTCAAATTTTTCGTGAACATATGTTTAATTAGTCGGGTTTTCCGTACCTGTTTGCGCGTTCCTGTGCCTCGTTTACTTGCCCTTGGGTCATTTTGGGTAAAACTTTGTCTTTCAGGTCCCCGTAACGCGACGAATCACCGGCGGCGGCAACGGTCATCCACATATAAGCCAACATGAAATCCTGCGGCACGCCGATGCCATGTTGGTACAGCAATCCCAAATTTGCCTGGGCCGAGGACAATCCCCGTTCCGCTGCCGCAGAAAGCCAAAATGCGCCTGTTTCCGGGTCATAGATCGGATCTGGCCCCATGATCGAAACAGCGGCGAGGATATACATTGATACAGGATCACCTGCTTGTGCCTTGGCTTGTTCGGCGGCCATTGCACTGGCGTTCAGCGTTCCCAAAACAATGCGGGCGTCAGTCAGAAAACGATAGGGCGTTTCCTCGCCGGTGGTGTCGCCATCGCCACCCAACCGGTACCATTTTGCCGCCTCGGCATCGGAAAAGGCAACGCCAAATCCGTTTTTATACATCACACCCAAATTGGTCATCGCGGTTTTCAGCCCGGCGTTTGCTGCTTTTTCAAACCACGAAAACGCGATGTCATAATCCTGGTCAACCCCGTTGCCCCTGACATATAACAAACCAAGGTTGTTTTGCGCCTTGGCGTTGCCTTCGGCGGCCGGGGTCTGGAAAAGTTCGCGGGCCTTAACCGGGTCTTTTTCGACCCCCGATCCGTTTTGATATAATACGCCCAGGCTGACTTGTGCCTGGGTATGTCCGGCGTTGGCAGCACGGGCATATAACACCGCGGCTTGGCCATAATCCTGTGCCGTGCCGGTGCCATTTTCATACATTTCCGCCAGATTGAATATGTGGGCAGGATTACCTTGATCGGCGGCGCGGGTAAGCCAGATCACGGCTTGTTCGGCATCAATATCGCCACCCAACCCACTGCGCAAAAGTTGCCCCAAACGGTTCTGTGCGGTTGCATCACCTTGCAGGGCCGCCGCCTGGAAATAGCTGCGTGCAAGCGCGAAGTTTTGCGGCACGTCGATGCCGGCGTCATAGGTTCGTGCCAAGGAAATCTGGGCGTTTATATCCCCTTGAGTGGCCATTTCCTGTAACTGTGAAATGCTCGCCGACTGTGCGTTGACAGGCATTGCCAACAGGCCCACCGCACTAAGAACGCACAGAAAAATTTTAATTTTTGGCAACATAGTTCCGTGCCTTTTCCTGGGCTGATGCAATGTCTTCTGCTGTCATAAGTTTGGCCAATATATCGCGTTGTTTTGCGGCACCTGCCGCCCCTCGGGCCGCAGCCAAATTAGCCCATGCATGGGCGGCGATAAAATCCAGCGGCACGCCGTTTCCGGCGGCATAAAGCAGTGATAAATTAAGCTGCGCCTCGGCGTCGCCACGTTCCGCAGCGAAGGTCAACATTGATACACCATTGGCGTGTTGTTCGGGTGTTATCTGGGGCAGAATATCCCCGGTCAACAAGTGCCCAAGGCGCGATTGTGCAACGATATCGCCGCCGTTTGCCCGTGCCAACAACCAGTTAAGCGCCGCTGTGTCACCACCCGCCGCATAATCTGCCACCCAGCCCACAGCCGCGCGGGTGCGGGGCGGCAGCGGTAAATCACCTGCCACAATCGCGGCACCAACGCGTTGCTGGGCGCGTTTTTCACCCTGCGTTGCCGCCTCAAAATAAAGGTCCAGTGCGCGGGGCAAATCCGGCGCACCGCCTTCACCCTGCTCAACCAACTGCGCCAATGCGGTTGTGGCACGCAACAGCCCCTGATCGGCGGCTTTTGAATACCAAAATCGCGCTTTTTCAAAATCCTGCTCGGCACCTTTGCCCGTCGTGTAAATGTACCCCAGATTACTTTGCGCCCCTGCCTCGCCAGCTTCGGCGGCCAGTGTCAAAAGCGTTTCGGCGCGGGCCAAATCCTGTTTGACGCCATTGCCCGTAAGAAACGCACTGCCCAATATGCGCAGGGCCATGGGGTTGCCGGAATTTGCACTGCGCGCCAGCCATTGCAATCCCTTTTCAAGGTCTTTTGGTACGTCGCGACCCTGATAATATTTCATCGCCAAGATCAGCTGTGCCTCGGCATGCCCCGCGTCGGCGGACAATTCCAATGTGGCCAGCGATGCTTGGGCGTCAATCGGTGTTCCCCAGCCTTTTGATTGGTGTTTGCTCAGTTCAAACAAGGCGCGCCCGTTGCCACTTTGGGCGGCGCGTTCGAACAGGCGAAACGCGGAATCCAGATCTTTGATTGTGCCATTTCCGGTTTGATACATCTGGCCCAAGGTGATTTGTGCCGCTACATTGCCAGCGCGGGCCGCTTGCAAAAATAGTTTGGCCGCCGCCGTGGCATCCTGTTCAACACCCCTGCCTTGCAAGGTAAACCGACCCAGCAAGTTCTGTGCCATTGCCTCGCCGCCCTCTGCCGCCGCGCGCAACAACGCCAGCCCGCGTGCAATCTCGACCGGCCCGCCTTTGCCATCCAGCAACAGGATCGCCAGCCAATATTGTGCCAGCGCACCGGGTTCATCACCCAGCGCCACCAGCGCGGCGCGCGAAGCGGTGAAATCTTTATTTTCCCAAAGCTCTTTGATCTCGGCGAGTTTTGGATCCTCGCCGGATTGCGCAGATACTGACACAGGTGAAACCATCGTCATCAGCGCAAGAACGGCAGCAGCTATGGGGTGTTTCATCGCGACAAACATCTTTCAGAACAAATGAACAAAGGGTCTGGGCGACAGGCTAGCCCAACCAGCGCAAGGCACGCAACGATGATTTGCGCTAGGATGCAATCAGCCAAACAATGGCGCAGGCGAGCGACAAAAAGGCCCCGAATGGCAGAGCGGTTTGACCGTTGACCGGATGTGCAGAATTGCGGGATCGCAGCAAAATCCAAAACAGACCAGCAAAAGCCGCCACCATGACCACGGCCGCGACCAGATCAGGACCGACCAATATGCCGATGCCCGCCATCAGTTTCACGTCGCCCAACCCCAGCCCTTGGCGGTTTCTGACGGCGGCATATAAAACCCGGATGATATAAAAGGATCCCATGCCAATTGCCCCGCCAATCAGGGCCAGCCAAAGGTTTTGTGTGGGGCTTTGCCATGCAAAAGCCAAGGCCAGTACCGCCAAAGAAAGCGTCAGCGGGTTAGGCAAAAGATAGCGTGTGATGTCACAGAAAAAGAGCGCCACCAAACACCACAATATTCCCGCCCCCAAAACCAACTCGGTGTTGTTGTCTGCGATCCATAGCCAAGGGATAATGATGAAAACAGACAGGGTTTCAACGAGCGGCAACAGCCAAGGGATCGGTGCGCCACAGTGGCGGCATTTCCCGCGCAACATCAGATAAGACAGTAGCGGCACCAAATCACGCAACGCCAGCGGCGCCTTGCATTTCCGGCAATGTGACGGCAGCACGGTTACGTTTTCACCACGCGGCAAGCGATCTGCCAGAACCCCAAGAAAGGATCCAACAAAGGGGCTGATGATCATGACAAACACGGCTAAAAAGGGGGAAACTGCCACTGATTGCCTCTTTCGTGTTTGTGCATTTCCAATCCAACCCTTGCAAAGGCGGATTGTTTCGGTGAATTACTGCGCTATGCTAGGAGCCATGATGCAAGTTGTAAAACCAAAGCCATTTAAAAAGCCGCCAAACGAGAATGAATCAGGGTTTTCATTGCTTGAATTGATGGTGGTCGTGGTGATCCTTTCGATTTTGGCGCTGGTCATCATGCCGCGCATCATCAACCGGCCAGATCAGGCGCGGGTGGCGCGGGTTCAATCCGATCTTGCGGTGATCCAGAATGCGATAAAACTGTATCGGTTGGATAATTTCAGATACCCAACGACGGAACAGGGGTTGCGCGCCCTTGTGGCACGACCCAGCAGCGAACCTTTGGCGCAAAACTGGGCCGAAAACGGATATGTGGATCGCTTGCCCAAAGACCCTTGGGGCGGCGAGTATCAATATCTTTACCCTGGCATCCACGGCGAATTTGATGTGTTCACATTGGGTGCCGATGGGGTATCGGGTGGTGGCGGCATTGATGCCGACCTGGGCACATGGACCGAGAATTAGGAAAACCGGATCAGGCGGGATTCACCTTGATCGAAGTGATGATTGTTCTTGCGATTATTTCCATCCTGTCTGTCAGTGTCGGCTTGTCGCTGAATTTCGGGCGTTCCCGGGATATGCCGCCTGATGACAGCAGCAGATTTTTAATCTTCGTCAATGATTTGCAACGCGCGGCCATTCACGGCCAAACCCGGCGCGGTATCAAAATCACCCTGTCCGGTTGGCGCAACGTGCCCTATGAGGCACAAACCCAAACTTGGGGCCGCGCGGGGCCTGAAATACGGTGGCGCGGGGCCGCTGTGTTTCAAAAACCACTTGGCGGCTTTGGCGGCACAAGCAATGCGCCCGACATCATCTTGCTGCCCGATGGTCGGTTGTCGGCTTTTACCCTGCGGTTAATCCAGGATCGCCGATATGCGACCTGTTCAACCGATGGCTTTCAAGAGGTCACATGCAAGGCCGACTGAGTACATCAAAGCGCAGCGCACGGGGGATAACGCTGATCGAAGTGATCATCGCGATTTTGGTCTTGGCGATCGGCACGTTGGCAGCGGTGCGAACCATGGACCAATCGCGCCTTGAACTGGGCGGCGCAAGGGATCGGCTGTTGGCGCAGCTGGTGGCCAGCAACCGCGCGGCAGAAATTCGCGTCGTCGGGTTGGCGGCGGGGGCAAACCTGCCCGCATCAGTTCAGCAAGGCCCTTTTGAGTGGCGCATCGCAACCCAATCAAAAGCGACGCAAGGCGGGGTCTATCAGGTCCAGATCACCGTAACGGGGGCAGGCCGCCCCGGGGCGGTGTTGACGACATTTGCCAATATTGGGCCGCCCCCATGAGCCGTCGTTCAGAAAACCCCGAAACCGGCATTACGCTGATTGAACTGGTTGTTGTACTGGCGGTTTTTGCATTGGTTGCGACGATGGGCATTGCGGCCCTGTCCGGCAGTTTGCGCAATCGCGACAAACTGGTGGCGCTGGACGGTCAAACCGGTGACATTGCGCGGGCCATTTCGTTGTTGCGCGGTGATCTGAAAAACGGCATCGGCATCGTGTTTCACGATCCAAATGGCACCGTTCAATCAGCCTTCGACATCGATCCTGATGGCAATGGTTTTTCAGTGTCGCGGGCTGGCATGATCGATTTCCCCGGGCAATCCACGGCTGGCATCGGGCGGGTGGTTTGGCGTGTTGACCAAGCCAGCCAGACCTTGCGCCGCCAAAACTGGCCGGTGCTAATTCCGGCGGATCAAGCCAGCAAATCACCAGAAGTGGTCGTTGCCAGCGGGATCACCGGAATGACCCTGCGCAGCTATCGCCGTGATACGGGGTGGATCACCGGCGTCGACCCCAATTTGCGCGGCACGTCGGGCAAACTGCCGGCCGCGATCGACGTCATATTGGATACCGCGAACCTTGGGCGCATCAACCTGATCGTGGCGCAGCCATGAAAATACGCCTCAAAAACCAACGCGGGCTTGCGCTGATCAATGCGCTGATCATTGTCGCAGCTTTGGCCGCTGTGGCGGTTTTCCTGTTGCAAAAGGCACAATCAGCCCGGTTGCGCCAAAGCTTGATTCAACAGGTTGCACAGGCGCGCGCCTATCTGGACGGTGTCGAATTACTGGTGCTGGGCATATTGGACGATGATCGTCGCGCCAGTGATTTTGATCACCTGCGAGAGGCCTGGGCGCGGCCTGATTATCGCTTTGATATTGATCGCGGTCGCGCCAATGTTTCCATTTCGGATTTGCAGGGGCGTTTCAACCTGAATGCGATGGCCAGCGGCAGCGATCAGATTTTGGGCGTGCCGGGGTTTGAAACGCTGATCGTGGAACTGGGCCTGCCGATTGAAATGGCCGCTGTTCTGTTGGATTGGGTTTCAGAAGGCGGCCCCGACCAGAAAGGCCGCTATTTGAATACCGCACCGCGCCTGATGCCACGCGGCGGTGCCTTGGAATTATTGGACGAGCTGCGCCTGATCCGCCCGATGAAGGATCGCGATTTTGCCGCCTTGTCAAAGGGGTTGACGGTTGTGTCCTCAGAGGGATCAGTGAACGTAAATACCGCCCACCCGGCGGTGATAAAGGCGCTTTTGCGCGAGGTTTCTGCCGGAAAAACCGAGGCGATGATCGCGGCCCGTGACAACGAGCCCTTTGAAAGCGAGGAAGATCTGGCGATCTGGATGGGCAAAACCTTCAGCGAAAAAGATTTGGAAAATCCTGCACTTGCGCTATTTGTGGTATCAAGCAACTGGTTTCAGGCTGACATTTCTGTCAGTCTGGATCAAACAATTCTGAAACGCCGTCTGGTGATCACCCGTTCGGGTGAAACCGGGCGCTCAAAGGTCAGGTTTCGCTTGACCCCGAAAGACTAGGATCAAGGCACAGGTGAAACGCTTCTCGCCCACGAAAGCACCGGTTTTGGTGCCGCCGGATCATACTGGCGCGATGCCTTTGGAACCTTTCGTGGCGATGATCCGTGGTGCCGATGCGCCGCTGCATGAATTTAATTTACCCAAAGGGTTGCGGGGGCAGGCCCGCGAAAAGGTTGCACGGCGACAGGTGGCAGATAATCTTGGTCTTGCGCAAAATGACGTCGAAGTGCGCCCCTTTTTGACGGGTGCTGACAAGGGCTTGTGGACCCGTGCCATCGTGGTCGCCAGCGACAAAATGGCTACCCAGCGTGGCAAGTTTGCCGCTGGCCGCGCGTTGGCGATATTGCCTGACTATCTGACACTGCCAGCGACGACGGATGTATGGGTTATTGAGGTTCAGGATGACACCGTAAAAATTCGGATTGGCCTGAATGATGGGTTCAGCGGTGAACCCGATTTGGCCCTGTTGCAATTGGCGGAAATTCAAAAATCCGCCGTGCCGCGCGCGATTTTGCGGCTGGGTGGCACCGATGCTGCGATCGATGGTTTTTTGGCCAGGCTGAACCTGCCGATTTTGCAGGATGCCAAAGATTTCACAGGCGATTTGGCGCCCGCACCGCAATTGTTTGCCCATGGCGAATTATTGGCCGATCTCAGCCAAAATGCGCAGGCTGCGTTTTATGCGATGAAACGCGTATTTCGCACGTGGCGGTTTTTTGTGATCTTGGTGGCCCTGGCGGTTGTTTTATGGTCTGTCAGTATGAATCTTCGTACAGCGGAGTTGGCGGAAAGCGCGGTGGAAACGCGACGACAAACCACGCAATTGGTGCGCGATAATTTTATCCCTACCGGCCCGATACTGGATGTGCGTGCGCAGGTTTCGGGTGCGATTTCAGGGCTGAATTCCCAAATACAGACTGCACGTAACAAGGTTGCCCCCCTTGATTTGTTGAAATCCACCGCACTGGTTGCGGCGGCGGCGCCGACCAGCATCCTTGGTGCGTTTTATCAGGCGGGGGATGGCTTGAATGTGACTTTTCAAACCGGCGATTTCGCCGCGTTGGACCGGCTTGTTGCCGCGCTGGAAGCCGCCGATATCGCCGTCACAATTGGGCAATCCAGCGCCAGCGAAAACGGTGAAGGTGTTACCAGTCAATTGATGCTGTCACCCAAAGGAGCCGTAAAATGAGTGATCGCATTGCAGACTTTCTATTGGCACAAAGTCGCCGCGAAAGGCTGCTGCTTGGGCTGTTGGTCGGCGTCGTTTTTCCTTTGGCTTTGGGGTTTCTCTGGGTTGCGCCACAGATCGAAAAACAGCGTACTGCCCAACGTCAGGCAGCGGCAGCAATCGACATGCGCAACTGGGTGCAACAACAAGTGGCCGAGGTCGCGGCGATCAAAAAAGAGATGCCGCAATCGACCACGGATCAAAAGCCGACGATTGGAATCAGCGGCATTGAGGAAACCCTGCGCGGCGCGGATTTGCGTGCAGATGTTACACGATTATCCAACCGCGAGGGTGGCGGCGTGGAATTGGCTTTTGACAGGGTGGAATTTAGCGTGATGGCCCGCTGGCTGGATCAAAATGCGCAAAACTGGGGGTATGACATTCGCAATTTCCGGTTTGAACAAACAGATCGTGACGGCATCATCGCGGCCGAATTTTTGTTGGAACCCCAGCAATGAGGCGGTTGTTTCTTGTCGTTTTCGGGCTGTTGATCGGGCTTGCGACGGCCTTTGTTTTTGAGGGGCGAATGGGGCATTTGCGCTGGGCGTTTGGCGATCGTTTGCCCGAATGGACAGGGCGAATCGCGCCCAGATCCGGCGTCTTGAGCGGTGAAATGGCGGTCACAGTTGCGGGTTTGTCAACGGCCAGCCTTGCGTGGCGGTTTTACAATATAGCAGGCGACGGTATCGCCTTTCACGCGACATTGGTGGGCGAGGGGCTTAACCTGTCGGCAAAAATCAAGCGGCCATTCTGGCAAAATGATCTGACGGCGAGCGAATTGCGCGGCGACATAGATTTGGCGAATATTCCCTTAAACTTTTACGATCGTTCGCTGGCTGGTACGATTAATATTGAAAACGGTAGCGTTACATTTGATGTCGAAGATCAAATTTGGACGGCACCATCGGGTATCGTCACCGTGTTGGAGGCCAGCCTTGATCGGCAAATTCTGGGCAATGGATCAATCGAGGTTTCACCGGGTGAAGGGCGGGAATGGCTGGCGGATATTGCCGTGCTTGGCGGTGCCATGAACGCCGAAATCTCGGCACGTGGCGCCACCGATCAGCCGATGGCCACTTTGGTGGGTGAAATTCGCCGGGGTGCCGGTTTTCCCGATAATTTGGACAGGGCGCTGTCGCAAGCTTATCCCCGCAATTCAACCGGATGGCGGGTTGATCAGGAAATTGACGTGCGAGAATTTGTTTCTGTGCGTTAAAGGCCGGGCGCTTTAAAGCGCGGAAATTTCACCAGTGATCACCCGACGGCGTTCCGCCAATGCGCCAAGCGGATCGAAGGTTTTGCCCCGCTTTAGAACAATGTCAAACGCGGTGCGGGCGGCAATAAGACGGTCTTTCACCGATGCATCCCGTGCGCCATTGGCCATGGCAGCGCGGGCCATTTCGTGATCGGCGGTTGCCTGCACTGCCAAGGCGGCAATGCGCGCATCACCGGTTTCCGAACCACTTAGAATGCGGGCCTCGTGGGCGGCCTGTTCAAACAAATTTGCCCGCAACAAGGCGTGCGCATATTCAAGCCGCACCCGCGACGTCAGCGGGCCTGATTCTTTCATCAATATTTTGTAAGACTTTATCGCCTTTGAATAAGCGCCGCTTTCCAACGCATTGCGGGCAACCTGATATTTGCCCTTAAATCCGCCGCTTGTGCCCCGAGAAACGGTGTTATCAACACAGGCCGCAAGCAGCAGAGATGCGACAGAAATCGTCCCAATTGTCAGAAAACCTTTAAAGCGCATCACACCGATCCTTGGGCATTGGATAAAGTTTGTTCCCAGCTCAAAAGATGGTATCACGGACGCAAGCAGTGGGTCCAGTTCATTCTGGAATGGGACCAATATGCTGTAAAACAAAGGAATTTACCGATTTACCGTTTGACTGGCATAATGGTTTTCGCGGCAACAATTGCACTGGGATTCGCCGTGGGTCATTTGGGGATGACCTTGTTGTCACGCCAAATTTTGGTCGAGGACGGTCAAGAGCTGGTATTGGCAGCCATGGCGGTTGAACCAAAGGTTGAAATTCGCGAAACCGTCCCTTGGCCTGCCGCGTTTGGTCAATATACCCCCGACCCGCCGCCGCCTGAACCCGTCGTCGAGCAGGCCCCAATTGTCAATTATGCCTATCGTCTTAAGGGGTTGTTTTCCGTCGGCACAAACGCTTGGGCCATTGTCGACGGCAATGAGGGCGAGGTTTTGTTAAAACTGGGCGACGAACTGCCCGGTGGCGCGATTGTGACGGACATAACCCCCGACGGCGTGTGGCTAAAGGCACCCACAGGGCGCGAATTGATCGCCTTTGAAGAATGAGGTGATTGACGCGGGCAGCCCGATTTTGGCATTAAAACCCAGATAGTTAATAAAATTGCACATCACACCGATTTCAGGGATAGTGCGGCGCAGGGAACCCATGGCAATTGGGTGGTGGAGATGATGTTGAGATTTGGAAATATCAAAACTGCGTATGGCATGGTTCTTGCCGGATTTTTTGCGCTTGTGGGTGTTTTGCCTGTTTTGGGTCAGGTGCAGTTGGATTTACGGGATGCCGACCTGAAGCAATTTGTGCAAATCGTCGCCGAAACCACGGGCCGCAGTTTCATTCTTGACCCGCAAGTGAATGGCACGGTGACCGTCGTGTCCCCAAACGAGTTGTCCAATGCGGCGGTGTATGAAATTTTCCTGAACGTGTTGGAACTGAACCGATTGACGATTGTCGAGGGGGTCGGGGCCGACCGGATCGTGCCCATCGGGATTGCCCGCGAATTGGCGCCCGGCGAAACCGTGAGCGTTGGCGGGGGTGGGTATGAAACCCGGGTAATTTCGGTGAAAAATGTGCCAATCGGCGAAATCACCGAGGTGATCCGCCCGCTTTTGCCCGCCGAGGCGGTTTTGTCGACGGTGCCTGCTGCGGGCCTGCTGATTTTATCTGACCGTCGTGAAAATCACTTGCGAATTCAGCGGTTGGTCAACCAACTGGATAAACCACGCGTTCAGCCGATTGAGACGATCAGCTTGCGAAATGCAAACGCCAGCGAGATCATTCAGGTGATTCAGGCACTAGAGGTAACGCCCGCCGGTTCTACCTTGTCGGCTGATCGGCGGGTGAATGCCCTGGTGGTGTCCGGCCCTGACGATTTTCGCAACCGCATCCGCCAGATCGTGAACGAATTGGACAAGCCGCAACGGTCAATGGCGACCCGGGTGGTTCAGTTGAACTATGCCAACGCGACATCCATTGCCGATGTGGTGCGCCGTACCTTTGAAGCCCAGAATGCCGATCAGGCCGCCTTGGGCGCTGTCAGTATCGTGGCCGAGCCACGTACAAACACGCTTTTGATTTCCGCGCCCCAAGATCAGATCCGCAACATCGAATTGTCGATCCGTGCCTTGGATCAACGGCCCAGTCAGGTTCTGGTCGAGGCGGTGATCTTTGAGATGTCAGTGGAAAATTTCAAGGATTTGTCGGTACAGTTCGGAACACTTTTGAACAACGCGATCGCCGGTGGCGTACAGTTTTCGCTAGAGGGTCGCACGCCGCTAACCAGCCTTGTTACAGCCGCCCAAGCGGGCAGCACGCCCAGCCCCGGCATTGGCGGCACCTTTGGAGGGCGCTCAACAAACGCGGATGGAAATGGCATTGCCGGGTTTCTTTCGGCGGTAGCAGAACAGACCAGCACGCGGTTGTTGTCCACGCCGTCGATCATGACGCTTAACAATCAAGAAGCCGAAATCGTGGTTGCGCAAAACGTGCCCTTTGTCACCGGCAGCTTTGCCACGGTGGGCAGCACGACCCTGCCTGACACGCCTTTTCAAACCATCGAACGGCAAGATGTTGGTCTGACGTTGCAGGTAACGCCGCAAATCACCGCAGAAAAAACGGTGTTGCTGGAGATTAAACAAGAGGTTTCCAACCTGACAAATTCGCGATCATCGGCGGGCGGTGAAATCACCTCAAAGCGATCGATCAATACCAATGTTCTGGTGGCCAGCGGCAACGTGATCATGCTGGGTGGACTGCTCGAGGATGGCTCGGGTGCTGTGTCCCAAAAGGTACCGGGGCTGGGTAACATGCCCGTTATTGGCGCGTTGTTTCGGGGTAAAAATGCCAGTCGTTCACAACGGGTTTTGTTAGTAATGTTGCGCCCACGGGTGATCAATTCCGAAACCGAAGCGCGGCGTATTACCCGCGAAGTGGCGCGCAGCATCAAAAAGGCGTCAAGCGCGATCCAGCCAATCGCTGACGGCCAATATCCCGCCACGCCCGGCGGTGGTTTTCCCTTTGACGGTGCCGATCTCAATCAACCGTTTGACGCAGGGTTCATCGACAGCGCGGCCCAGACCCGCAATTATCCGCCACTGCCCAGCCGGTTGAAGTTTGCCAATTAAACCGCCGATGGTCTTGGTCTTCAAAATGGATTTTTGGGCAGGGGCCATGGCCTGCGACCTGATCGCGAAAACCCGCAGTTTCCATTTTGCGGTGAACCCGAAACACCGTAGGATCGCCGCATGAGCGATGCCAAACTTCCCTTTTCTTTTGCGCGCGACCATCAGGTCGCCTTGGCCGATGGCCGACTTTACCATAGCCCGACAGCCACGATTTTTGGTCTGCGAGAGGCGCGGCGACGCTGTGAACAACCGCCAGAATTGGTGGCGCTGAGCCGCGATAAATTTGAAACAACCGTTGCCCGCATTTATCAGGAAGGCCGCACAGATGGCGGCGGCGAAGACCTGATGTTTGATCTGGAAGACGGCGGTTCGGGGCAGGGCCCGCGCGATCTGCTTGAAGACGCAAGCGAGGCGCCGGTGATCCAATTGGTGAATCAGCTTTTGCGCCGTGCCGTAACCAGTGGTGCCTCGGACTTACATGTCGAACCACACGAGGGTGGGTTGCGCGCGCGGTTGCGGATCGATGGATTTTTGCAAACCGTACTGGATCGAAACGATGTGCCGGTGCGGCGTGTCATTTCGCGCCTGAAAGTTATGGCAAATCTGGATATCGCCGAAACGCGCCTGCCACAGGACGGGCGGATTGCCCTGCGCCTTGGCGGCCGGGCAATCGACACGCGGGTTTCCACGCTGCCGGGCAACTATGGTGAACGGGTGGTTTTGCGGGTGCTTGATCGCACGTCGGGGCTGATGCCGCTGGTTGACCTTGGCTTGCAACCGGATCACATCGCCACGCTGGAACGAATGTCGGCGATGCCAAATGGCGTCATTCTGGCCACAGGCCCGACCGGCAGCGGCAAAACCACCACGCTCTATTCGTTGTTGCAACTGGCCGATCGCGCGGAACGCAATATCGTCACCGTTGAGGATCCGATTGAATATGATTTGCCCGGGGTCAGTCAAAGCCAGATTAATTCCGACATTGGCATGACTTTTGCTGCCGGATTACGCGCCACGTTGCGACAGGACCCTGATGTAATTTTGGTCGGCGAAATCCGCGATGGTGAAACCGCAAGCGTGGCGGCGCAGGCCGCTTTGACAGGGCATCTGGTGTTTTCGTCGCTGCACGCCAATGGCTCGGTCGGTGCGGTGGTGCGGTTGCGCGATTTGGGTTTGGATGATTTTTTGATCGCCTCGACCCTGCGTGGGATCATTGCCCAACGGTTGTTGCGAAAACTGTGCGATCATTGCAAATCAACCCACACCACCGGCACCAGTGAAGCGGCACATTTCAATGCCGTTGGAATGAAACCGCCGGAAACAATATTCACAAACGCGGGGTGCGGCAAGTGTTCGGGCACCGGCTATTCGGGCCGTGTCGGCATTTTTGAAATCGTGGAAATCGGCGAAACCTTGCGCGAGGCAATTGATAAAGGCGCGTCAGAGCATCGGTTGAAATCAGCAGCTTTGACACCGGAATCCACACTCTTGGGCCAAGGGTTGATGGCTGTGGCGGCGGGGCGGACAACTTTGGCCGAAACATTACGTGTGGTCGGTGACAGCGCATGAGGGCGTTTCGCTATACCGCATATACCGATGCAGGGGCCACCAAAAAAGGCGTAATCATCGCCGAAACCGAGGCCCACGCGGGGGATTTATTGCGCGCCAAGGGTCTGTTTGCCGATCTGATCACCGCCAAGCCTGAACGTGGCATCGGGCGTCGTCGCCGTCGATTGTCCGATGATCTCAGGTCGGTATTCACGCGGCAAATGGCGGTACTGTTGGCGGCCGATATGCCGACGGATGCAGCACTTGAGGCGGTGCGCGGCTCTGGTACACGCGGGGCATTGGACGGGTTTGCCGCCGATGCAAAAGCCGCCGTAATGGAGGGGCAGCCCCTGTCCGCCGCTTTGCAAAGCGCCGATCCGGGCTTGCCGTTGTTTTATACGGCAGCAATCCGCGCGGGTGAAACTTCGGGCGATTTGGGGCTGGTTTTTGAAGAATTGGCCGCCTATCTGGAAAACGCGGGCACAGATCGCGCGCAAATCGCGACGGCCCTGATATATCCGGCATTCGTGGCCGCCGTATCCTTGGTGGTGGCGGCCATTTTGATGATCAATGTCGCGCCGGAAATTGTTGGCATGTTCGAGGTTTCAGGGCGGCCCTTGCCGCCGCTTACACAATTCATGTTGGGCATCAGCAATTGGATACAGGCGCATTGGCTGGCCCTGCTGGGCGGTATCATCGGCGTTGTCGTACTGTTCAATCTTGCGCTTCGCCAACCTGCGTTTCGCAACCGGATTGACGGGATTTTTCTACGGTTGCCGGTGGTTGGCCGGATGATGCGCATGGCGGCGGCGGCGCAATATTTGCGCACGCTGGCCTTGATCATTGCCAGCCGCCAAACCGTGCCTGACGCAACCGCCAGCGCGGCGCAGGTGTTGACGGTGGCGCGGTTCCGGCGCGAAGCAGATCAAGTGACCGAGGCGGTAAAATCTGGCCAATCGCTCAGTGATGCACTGCGGGGCCTGTCGGTCATTCCCCCTGTGGCGATGCAATTGGTAAGTGCAGGCGAGGCTTCGGCCAAACTGGCAGGGATGTCGGAACGCGCGGCGGTAATGGTGGAAAATTGGCTGGGCAATGAGCGCAAGCGATTTGCCGCGCTGTTGGACCCGATCCTGATGATGATCGTGGGGGCAATGGTGCTGGTAATCGTGCTGTCGATCCTGTTGCCGATTTTTGATCTGCAAGCGGTGGTGGGCGACTAAGACGGCAAGTGAACCGTCTGGCCACTGGCCGCAGATTTTTTAACTGCTTCCAAAACCTGCTGGTTTTTGTAGCCTTCAGCGCCACTGACCAAAGGGTCGCACTTGCCAGCGATCACATCGGCAAACTGTTGCATCTGGCGCACCAACGGATCCTCGAAATCGAAAACAAGCTTGGTTTCGCTGATCGGTTCCCACCAGCTGTTTTTGCCCGGATGCGTCCAAAGTGACAGGTTGGGCAGCGACAGCCCGCCTTTTGTGCCGCCAATTTGATAGCAGGCCTGGTCGGTGGCCGGGTACATCGGATTTTCCCGCGCGGTCAACTCCCAGCTCCAGGGGGATACGACAGCGTCAGATACAGTGACGGTGCCAAGGGCGCCGCCTGCAAATTTCAGCAAAATAACCGCGGTGTCCTCGGTTTCAAAACCACGGGTGGCGTTGGATTCCATCGCGTGAACGCTGATGATTTCGCCGCACAGGTGGCGCAACAGGTCAATATCGTGGATCAGGTTGATAAAAACCGGCCCCGCGCCTTTGTTGCGCCGCCATTCAACATCGAAATATTCGGTCGGTTTGCACAACCATGTGCTGGCTTGTACGGCGGTGATTTTACCCAATTGGCCGTTTTCAATCACCGCTTTGGCGCGGGCAATCAGGGGATTGTGGCGACGATGGTGCCCGGTCAGAACCGACACATTTGCTTGGCTGGCTGCCGCGACAATCTGTGCGGCACCATCCAGATCAATCGCCAAGGGTTTTTCCACCAAAATAGGGATGCCAGCGGCGATACACTCCAAGGCGTTTTCAACATGAAACTGATTGGGTGTCGCCAAAACGATGCCGTCTGGTCGATCCTGAGCGATCAATTCGGTCAGGGACGCAAAATGCGGCACCGCGTAATCTTGGGCCACTTTTTGCCCAATCGGGGCGGGGTCAACAATGGCGCAAAGGGCGGCGTCCTTTAACGGCTGCAATGCCGCCGCGTGACGGTGGCCGATAAGACCCGCACCGGCGATCGCAATTCGCAAACTCATGGGTTCAGCAAGCTGGCCATTCGCCGCATTGCCAAGGCATACCCTTGAACACCGAACCCGGCGATCACGCCCTCGGCGCGCAGCGAAACATAGGAATGATGTCGAAAGCTTTCGCGTTTGTGGACGTTGGAAATGTGAACCTCCAAAACCGGCCCTTCAAACGTGTGCAGCGCATCCAGCAGGGCCACCGACGTATGGGTGAAGGCCGCAGGATTGATGATGATGCCCGCAGAATTTTCGCGCGCTTCGTGGACCCAGTCAACCAGCACGCCTTCGTGATTGGTCTGGCGCAGAACCGACGTTAAACCCAGTTCTTTGGCAATTGCGGCGCAGTTTTTTTCCACATTCGCCAGCGTTTCGCTGCCATAGATCTCGGGTTGCCGAAGCCCCAGCAGGTTCAGGTTCGGGCCGTTTAGAATAGTGACCAGTTTGCCCATTTTAGTGTCCATCCCGCCGCTGGTGTTTTATATTTCTGTCCCTACACCATCGCGGCTGTTTGGGCTAGCACAAGTCGAATATTGATCAATATGGCAGCAAATAGATGCCGTTTTACAGCGCAGCTTTGCGTTCCGATATCGGCCAAAACTGATGCTGGCTGGCTGCTGTGACGTTGAAACAGGCATTCACACTTTGGAGAATATCATACTTTAAAGACACGAATGCCGAATATTTTTGGTAATCATGTACTTTTAATATATGTAAATGCGAAAATCATATAAGAACGACAGGTTCCTTTACGGCAGGCTATTGTGGAAGTTGCGCTGAGCAACTCGATTCTTTTGGGAGGAAAAAATGAAATCTTTACGTAACACGGCACTTGGCCTGACCCTTGGGGTTGCTGGTGCATCCATGGCGTTTGCCGGTGAACTGACAATCGCGACAGTGAACAACGGTCACATGATCGAAATGCAAAAACTGACACCCATTTTCGAGGCTGCCAACCCAGGCATCACCGTAAACTGGGTGACACTGGACGAGGGTACATTGCGTAGCCGCGTCACCACGGACATCACCACCAAAGGTGGTCAGTTCGACATCATGACAATCGGCATGTACGAAGCGCCAATCTGGGGCAAGCGCGGCTGGTTGGAAGCATTGGAATTCAGTGCTGACTATGACGTTGATGACATTCTGCCAGCGATGCGCGGCGGCCTGTCCTATGGGGGCGATCTGTATGCTGCACCATTTTATGGTGAAAGCTCGATGATCATGTATCGCAAAGACCTGATGGATGCGGCTGGCATGACAATGCCTGACAATCCAAGCTGGGGCTACATTCAGGATGCCGCCGCTGCGATGACAGACAAAGATGCCGGTCAGTACGGCATTTGTTTGCGTGGCAAACCGGGCTGGGGCGACAACATGGCGTTTTTGTCCACCATGGCAAACAGCTTTGGCGCACAGTGGTTCAATGAAGATTGGACACCTGCACTTGACAGCCCGGCATGGAACCACGCGGTAAATTTCTATGTCGACCTGCTGAACAACTATGGCCCTCCCGGTTCTTCCGGCAACAGCTTCAATGAAATCTTGGCGCTGATGAACGAAGGCAAATGTGGCATGTGGATTGATGCGACAATCGCTGCATCGTTCTTGACCAACGAAAACATGGCCTATGCACAGGCACCACAAGCCATCACGACACGTGGTTCAAACTGGTTGTGGGCTTGGTCTTTGGCAATTCCTGCCGGCACGAAGCAAAAAGATGACGCGATGAAGTTCATGGAATGGGCAACATCCAAAGAATACATCGAGTTGGTTGCCAAAACCAACGGTTGGGGCGCTGTGCCAACAGGTACACGTCAGTCGACATATGATAACCCGAACTTCCAAGCAGCTGCTGCATTCGCAGATGCTGAATTGAAGGCTATCTTGTCTGCCGAGCCAGCAAATTCGACCCAGAACCCATCGCCATATAACGGTGTTCAGTTCGCGGCGATCCCAGAGTTCCAAGCAATTGGTACGGCTGTTGGCCAGCAAATGACAGCGGCTTTGGCTGGTGACATTTCGGTTGAAGAAGCGCTGGAAAATGCCCAGACGGCTGCTGATCGTGAAATGAAAAAAGCTGGTTACTACTAAGTCGATAACCACCTACGACCAACTTTGGGGCGATGAAACAGTCGCCCCAATTCCCCTTTTGATGCCAGGCAGGATTTTTCGTTATGAACCCGACACTCGTAAGGTGGCTCCAGGCACCCAGCATAATCCTTTTGTTGATCTGGATGATCGTACCGCTCAGTATGACGGTCTATTTCTCGACAATCCGCTATAATCTTTTCTACCCGGAACGCACCGGTTTTGTAGGGCTTTCCAACTACAGGTTTTTCTGGACTGATCCCTCGTTCATGCCGGCCCTGTTGAACACCCTTGTTCTTGTGGGATCCATTCTGGCAATCACCGTGATCCTTGGCCTGACCATTGCGATCCTGATTGACCGCCCGTTTCGCGGCAGGGGTATTGCCCGTGTGATGCTGATTTCACCGTTTTTCATTATGCCGACCGTGTCTGCGCTGATCTGGAAAAATATGCTGATGGACCCGAACAACGGATTGTTTGCGGCGCTTGCTAATTTTCTTGGCGCGCAACCGGTCGAATGGCTGCAAGATATGCCGCTGTTTTCAATTATCATCATGGTCAGCTGGCAGTGGACGCCCTTTGCGATCCTGATTTTCATGACATCGTTGCAATCCCAGGACCAAGAACAAAAAGAGGCGGCCACCTTGGATGGCGCCGGTTTCTGGTCGCAATTTGTTCACCTGACCCTGCCCCATATGGCGCGCCCGATTTCCATCGTGATCCTGATCCAGATGATCTTTCACCTTGCGATCTTTGCTGAAATCTTTGTGACAACCAGCGGTGGTCCGGGCGTTCAGTCAACCAACTTGACCTATTTGATCTATATCCAATCGCAACAAGCGTTTGATGTGGGTGTGGCTTCGGCCGGTGGTGTCTTTGCAATTATCCTCGCCAATATCGTCGCGATCTTCCTGATCCGTGCGGTTGGCAAAACCCTGACGGTGTAAGATCATGACTGATAAACAACGCGATAAATTAAAGAACCGCATTTTGGTTTCTGTGGCGTGGATTACTGCGATCCTGTTTTTCTTTCCGATCTTTTGGATGGTTCTGACGGGCTTTAAAACGGAAGCACAGGCAATCGCCATTCCACCATTGTTGTTCTTTGAGCCGACGCTGGAAAACTTTACCGAAATTCAGGCGCGTACAAATTATAGCAAGTTTGCCCTCAATTCTGTGATCACCGCTTTCGGCGGCACGTTTCTCGCCCTGCTGATCGCCATTCCTTCGGCTTATGCCATGGCGTTTAACACGGGCAAGTGGACCAAAGACATTCTGATGTGGATGTTGTCGACCAAGATGTTGCCGGCCGTTGGCGTGCTGATGCCGATTTATTTTCTGGCGCAATATTTTAACGTTTTTGACACCAAAGGTTTGCTGATCGTTATCTATGCGATGATGAACCTGCCGATTGTGATGCTGATCCTGTTCAATTATTTCCGCGAAATTCCCAAGGAAATTCTCGAGGCATCGCGCATGGACGGCACATCAACCTTCAACGAAATCCGCCAGATCGTGATGCCATTGGCGTGGGGCGGCATTGCCTCGACCGCATTGCTGTCGATTATCCTGTGCTGGAACGAGGCGTTTTGGTCGATCGTTCTGACCACAACCGAGGCCAGCACGCTAACCGCCTTTGTGGCATCGTTTCAGGCCCCCGAAGGCTTGTTCTGGGCCAAGGTTTCGGCGGTTTCAACGCTGGCCGTGGCGCCGATCGTTGTGTTCGGCTGGTTTGCGCAAAAACAACTGGTTCAAGGCCTGACGTTCGGGGCGGTAAAATGAGCGCCGCCCCCACCGATCTTTCGGGCAAGACCGCGCTGGTTACCGGTGCCAACGGCGGCATCGGTGCGGCGGCTGCGGAACATTTCGCGGCCATGGGGGCGACGGTATACACAACCGATATTTCAGGCGAAGGTGACACTCATCGTGCCTTTGATTTGCTGTCGGATGTGGGTTTGCAAAACTGTTCTGCGTGGATCGCCGAGGTTAAACCCGACATCCTGTTTAACAATGCGGCTTTGTTTGACATGGGCTCGATATTGGACGCGGATCTGGCGCAATATGACCGCTTGTTCGGGGTAAATGTGCGCGCATTTTACGCCATCATGCAGGCAGCGGCGAAATCAATGGTGGCCTATGGCAGCAAAGGGTCGATCATCAATCTGGCCTCGCAAGCGGGCCATCGCGGCGAGGCTTTGGTGGCGCATTACTGTGCAACAAAAGCCGCCGTCATCAGTTATACCCAATCCGCCGCATTGGCATTGGCGCCGCATAAAATCCGGGTGAATGCCATATCGCCGGGCGTTATTGATACGCCAATGTGGCAGCACGTGGATGCCCTGTTTGCCAAGTTTGAAGACAAAGAACCGGGCCAGAAAAAACGCGAGGTCGGTGCGGCCGTTCCCCTTGGATATATGGGATCACCCGCCGACGTGGCGCGCGCCGCTGTGTTTCTTGCCTCTGATCAATCCGCCTATATGACGGCGCAAACCATCGGCGTCGATGGCGGCAATGTTTTAAGGTAGGACCATGTCAATCATTCGCCCCGAAATTGAAATTGTTGATCGCGCCCGCCATTCCATCCGCTATCTGGAACACGGCTGGCCGACCGATTTATGCCGCTGGCATTCGCATGAAGAATACGAATTGCACTTTGTTGTCGCAACACGCGGCAAGGCATTCGTTGGCGACTATATCGGCGATTTTGGGCCGGGAACGCTGTTTCTGACGGGGCCGAATTTACCGCACAACTGGATCACCGACGAGGTCTGGAAAGTACCGGTTGAAACACGTGATATGTTGGTGCAATTCAACCAATCCAGCATCGACAGCCTTGCCGCCGCCTTTCCCGAGTTTGGCGAAGTCCGCGAGATGCTTAAATCGGCGCAGGCGGGGATCGAGTTTCTGAACTTTAACCCGACATTTGCCCGCGGTCATATGGAATCGATCCGTGACAGCAAAGGCCCCGAACGCATTCTTGCCTTTATCCGTTTTTTGGTGCGTCTGAACGAACATGCCGAACGCAAATTGTTGTCGGTGGTCGAATTGAGCCAACCAAGTGCCGGCGGCAAGTACGCCAAAATTGGCGATGTTGTTGACCATATCGTGGAAAATTTTTCCACCGATATTTCCATTGAAAAATGCGCCAGCATGGCGGGCATGACCGAGGTGACGTTCCGGCGAAATTTTCAGGCGATCACTGGGCATCGATTTGTCGAGTTTGTCAATCGGGTGCGCATTGGTCAGGCTTGCGGCATGCTTTATGGCACCGACGATCAGATTGCGGCAATTTGCTATCAGGTTGGATTTCAAAACCTTGCGAATTTCAACCGCCATTTCTTGAAAATGAAAGGTGTCACGCCTTCGAAATATCGTGACATGGCGCGCAAGGATCTTGCGCCCTCAAAGGAAAACGCATGATGAATACCCGATCCGCTGCCAACGTTTATGAAACCCGATACGACAGGAATGCCTGTGAAATTGGTGTTGTTCATATTGGTTATGGTGCGTTTCACCGCGCGCATCAGGCCGTGTATCTTGATGATTACATGGAAAAAACCGGTGATCTTGCGTGGGGAATTGCGGCGGTAAATCTGCGACGCAAAGATTCTGTGGCATTTGCCCAAAATGCAAAACATGACTATTTGCTGAAATCCATCAGCCCCGAAGGCGAGGTTTCCCTGCGCCGGGTTCGCAGCCACGCGGCCTTTACAGACTGGGCGGCAAACGCGGATGACGCCGAATTGTTACTGGCCGCTGACAGCGTTTTCATGGCGACAATCACCGTCACCGAAAGTGGATATTACACCGATCCAACCGGCGCGCTGGATGCCGGGAATGCCACCATCAAAGCCGAATTGAACGGGGCGGCACCGATTAGTATTTATGGGTATTTGCTGAACGGGCTTCGCCGCCGAATGGCCCGGAATGGCAATAAAATTACGATTTGTTGTTGTGATAACATCCGCCAGAACGGCAAAATGTTGCGCCGAAACTTTGCAGAATACCTGCGCTTGATCGGTGCAGCTGATCTGGCGGTTTGGGTCAATGACAATGTGACCTTCCCTTGTTCAATGGTTGACCGTATCACCCCGCGTTCCACCGCGACGCTGGAAACAGAACTGTCCGGCCTGACCGGAAAACCCGAAAGCCAGCCAATAATGGCCGAGGCGTTTTCCCAGTGGGTTTTGGAAGACAATTTTGCCAATAAAATGCCTGATATTGCGGCGGCTGGCGTCACGGTTACCGCCGATGTTGACCCCTATGAAGAAACCAAAATCCGGGTGCTGAATGGCGGACATACGTGTTTGACCTATTTGGCCGCATTGCACGGTTTGGAAACCTTCGATCAGGCCATGCAAGTGCCGGAATTATTCGAGCATTTTTGGCATTTTGAAACCCATGAGGTTCTGACGGCACTGACGCTGGATTTGCCGTTTTCCAAAACCGAATATCTGGAAAACATCGCCGCGCGTTTCAAAAACCAAGCCATCGGTGATACGATTGCGCGGATTTGTGCAGACGGTATGGCAAAGTTTCCGATTTTCATTCGCCCAACCCTTGCCGGATGTCTGGCCCAAGGGGTGATGCCGCATCACGGGATCAAAAGTATCGCCAGTTGGCACGTTTTCACCCAGCATGTTATCGCCAACAAAATTCCTTTTGAATATTTGGAACCCGGCTGGGCGATCTTGGAACCGATGATTGGCACAGACGCCTTTGTCACCTCAAAACAATTGTGGGGCGAACTGCCCACGACGTACCCGAAATTTGCAGATGCACTTCGCGTCGCCATCAAAAACATGGAGCAATCATGGCCAATCTAACAATCCGCGATGTCCGTAAATCATACGGACCAGTACAGGTTATGCACGGCATTGATCTGGATATTGAACACGGCGAATTTGTCGTATTTGTCGGGCCGTCGGGCTGTGGTAAATCCACGCTGTTGCGGATGATCGCGGGGCTGGAGGAAATCACCTCGGGCACCGTTTCCATTGAGGATCGTGTGGTCAATGATGTGGCACCTTCCAAGCGCGAAGTGGCGATGGTTTTCCAAACCTACGCGCTTTATCCGCATATGACCGTGTACAAAAATATGGCGTTTGGGTTGCGGCAATCCAAAACGCCAGAGGATGAAATCGATCGTCGGGTTCGGGCGGCGGCAGAAGTGTTGCAGATCACCGATTATCTGGAACGCAGTCCGCGAAACCTGTCAGGTGGCCAGCGCCAGCGCGTGGCCATCGGCCGTGCCATTGTGCGTGATCCAAAGGTGTTTTTGTTTGATGAACCCCTGTCCAACCTTGATGCCGCGCTGCGGGTACAAACCCGGATTGAAATTTCCAAGCTGCACGAGCGGCTGGGATCGACGATGATTTATGTGACCCACGATCAGGTCGAGGCGATGACGTTGGCCGATAAAATCGTCGTGTTGCGGGATGGTCGTGTGGAACAAGTCGGTTCGCCCACAGATTTGTATGACAAACCAAAAAATACATTTGTCGCTGGTTTTATCGGCAGCCCGAAAATGAATTTTTTTGATCTGACCGATTTGACGCCTGCCGGGGTAAAAATGCTTGGCGAAAACCAACAACTTGGTCTGCGCCCGGAACATCTGGTTGTATCATCCGGTGATCAGGCTTGGGTCGAAGGCAAGGTTGAACTGGTTGAAAATCTTGGGGAATATATGCTGGTCTATCTGGCATGCCCCGCCGGCACCAGCTTTGTTGCCAAGGTGGAACGTGGCGACGCCGCCGCGGTGGGTGAAACAATGAAATTCACCGCCGAGGCGCAATTTATCCATATTTTTGACGCGGAAACCGGCCAGCGCGTATAGGGAAACTCGCCAAGATTTGGCGTTAATCGAAACGATCTCTTAGGGGTGCCCGCAACCACGGGTGCCCTTTTTTCGTGGCGGATTGTGGGCGCAAGTGCCACAAAGGGGAAATCAATTTTGTCACCGCGAGGAGAACGCAATGCCCAAATCCGTGATCATCACCTGCGCGCCGACCGGCGGCATCCACACCCCGTCGATGTCACCGCATTTGCCGGTAACCCCGTCGGAAATCGCGACCGCAAGCATCGATGCCGCCGAGGCAGGGGCCTCGATCATCCATCTTCATGCCCGCGATCCGATCACCGGCAAACCAGATCCGCGACCCGAGATTTTCAATCAATTCCTGCCGGTGATCAAGCAATCCACAGACGCGGTGATCAATATTTCCACCGGTGCCGGTTTGGGGATGAGCATGGATGAACGATTGCTGGCGGCAACAACCGCCAGCCCGGAAATGGCGTCGCTGAACATGGGATCGATGAATTTCGGCATCTTTCCAATGCTGCAAAAACACACCGAATTCAAACATGAATGGGAACGCCCGTTTTTGGAAATGACCGAGGATTTCATCTTTCCCAACACGTTCAAAACCATCCGCTATGCCTTGCAAACGTTGGGCGAGGGGCACGGCACCAAATTTGAATTTGAATGTTACGACCTGAGCCATCTTTACAACGTGAAATGGTTTGTCGATCAGGGGCTGATCAAGGCGCCGTTTTTCATCCAGATGGTGTTTGGCATTTTGGGCGGCGTAGGGGCAGATCTGGATAATCTGATGCATATGCACAAGGTCGCGGATCGCCTGTTTGGGGCGGAAAACTATGAATGGTCGGTGCTGGCGGCGGGACGCAGCCAAATGCCCTTTGCCACGCAAAGTGCGTTGTTGGGCGGCAATCTGCGCGTCGGGCTGGAGGACAGCCTGTATATCGGCAAGGGCGAGTTGGCGACATCCAATGCCCAGCAGGTGCGCCGGATCAGAGAGATCATTGAAAATCTTGGCCTTACCGTGGCAACCCCGCAAGAGGCGCGCGCGCGTCTGGCATTAAAGGGCGGCGATCAGGTCAATTTCTAAAGCTGGTGAAACAGGGTTGAACGGCTGATCGCCCATGGTGGGGTGGATTAGTGTCCAAATTTACCCCACGGCGCGCGCGCCAAGGAAGTTTCGCAAAACCGCTGCGAACCTGCTGGTTTTCAAGATTACTGGCGCTGGGCTTGCATTCGGGGCGCTGGTTTTATCGGCATTATTTGCTGAAATATCTGTGATCTGACGCTCGGCCCGCCATCCGGTCAGCTGGGGTTTACTGTGATCAAATTTTTGGCCCAGAAACTTGGCCTCAAGGCCCTTAAGATGCAAGGTATGGTGAAGGGGGTTTGGTTCGAAACACATTGTTAAATCTCCGTTTTGCTGTTTGACTTGTGCCTAACAATTACCGGTGCCCCGCAAACGCGGTGTACGATGAGGCGTGAAAAAAGTGCAAAAGCGGCGATCACAGCAAATTAAATCCACCAAGGCACTGGTGCATCTGCGGCTTTTGGGGGCGTTCCAACTGAGTGTTGCGGGGCAGAATGTGGTCGTCACGTCGCGCAAAGCCCGTGCGCTTTTGGTGTATCTTGCCCTGCGGCGCGATCAGGATATTCCACGCGATACGCTTGCCGGTTTGTTATGGAGCGAGCGAGATCCCGAACAGGCCCGCGCCAGTTTACGGCAATCTTTGTCGGCTGTTCGCAAGGGGTTGGGCGCGGCGGCTGGTGCTTTGTTGATAAGCACAAACGAGACGGTAAGGTTGGCGGGCGATTTGATCTTTGTGGACCGGCATGCCTTTGGCGCGGATCTGGCTGATCTGTCAATGGATGAATACCGCGCATTGGCTGATCTGTACCAAGGCGAATTTCTGGAAGGTTTTACGCTGGACGAGCCGGAATTTGAATATTGGCTGTCAGCCGAACGCGCCGCCATGCGCACCGAAATCACCTCGTTGCTGTCCAGGTTGGTTGGCCTTTGCGAGGATCAAAAACAAATTGACGACGCACTTGCATATGGCACCAGATTGTTGACGATTGACCCGCTTCAGGAACAGGTGCAACGGGCGTTGATCCGGCTTTTTGCGGCCCAAGGGCGGTATGATGCCGCGCTACATCAGTTTGAACAATGTCGACGTGAACTGGCCGATCAATTGAATGTTGAACCGGAACGGGCGACCTTGGATCTCGTGAAATCGATCAAGACCCAACGCCGGGCGCGCCTTTCCAGCGATGGCTTGCAAGCGGTCGGGGGGCATTCAGCACCGGAAACAAACAGCCTTGATGCCAGCCCGCCGGATATGCCGCCCACCGCCATCAAACCGTCGATTGCCATTTTACCGTTTGACAATCTGAGCGGTGACCCCGAACAGGCATATTTCTGCAATGGCATCACCAGCGACATCATCACCGAACTGTCCCGATTTAAAACCCTGTTCGTGGTGGCCCGAAATTCGTCGTTTGCCTTTGCGGGCGGGGGCATCGATCTGAAGGAAATCGGCGAAAAACTGGGTGTGCAATATCTGGTACAAGGCAGCGTTCGGCGGGCGGGAACAACGGTTCGTGTCACCGCGCAATTGCTTGAGGCGGAAACCGGCAATCACCTTTGGGCCGAGCGTTTTGATCGCCAACTTGACGATATTTTTGCGGTTCAGGATGAGGTCACCCGCAGCATCGTGGCCGTGTTGCCGGGTCGCGTGCAAAGCGATGTGGCCGGTCGCGCCGCACGCAGCCCAACAATGAACATGAAAGCCTATGAATATATGTTGCAAGGCAAGCATCTGCGCGACGGGTTGAACGCCAGAGACACCGCCAAGGCACGTGTTGTTCTGGAAAAGGCGCTGGAGCTGGACCCAAATTATGCGCGGGCGTACATGTATCTGGCCGATACATATGTGATCGACCTTTGGCTTGGCATTGCCCAAAAGGACGCCGCCCAAAAATCGCTTTTGCTTTCGCGCAAAGGGGCGGGGCTGGATAACAACGACGTATATATTCAGGATCAGCTTGGGTTTGCGTTGCTGTGCGAAAAGCAATGGGATGACGCCGAGGATCAGTTTTCACGAACGCTGTCGCGCATTGTAAACGAGGCGGAATCCATGGCGTGGTGCGGTTATGCGTTTTTGATGTTGGGTCACCACGAAAAAGCGTCAGAAATTGTCGTCAGGGCGAGGAAGCTTGACCCGTTACATGCCCCAACGCTTGATTGGATTTTGGGGCAGGTTCACTTTTTTGCGGGGAATTATGGCGAAGCCGTGCGCGCGCTTATCGGCGAGGCCCTGTTAAATTCACTGGCCCATGCCTTTTTGACCAGCGCCTATGCGCATCTTGGCAAAATCGACGAGGCGCAAAACGCATTGACCCGGTTTATAGATGTCCGGCGCGACGAAGTTTCCAGTCGAAACCTGCCGGCGGCAGCCGAAACAATTGAAGGCCTGGCCGGTGCCTATAAAGGCATGTGGCGCAACCGCACGAATTGGGATCATCTGGCCGAGGGGCTAAGAAAAGCGGGGCTGCCGGATTAACACGGGTTTGACCAACTGCTAGGGCGTATTGCGCAGAACCATCACCGATTGTCGCGAATGCCGAACAACCCGCGCGGCGTTTGATCCCAGCAAATAATCGCGCAATTCCGGTTGATGCGCGCCGATGACAATCAAACCCACGTCAATTTTCGCCGCCAGATCGATGATGCGATCATAGATCGTTCCCACCAGCACATGCTGTTTTGCCTGCAAGTCGGCTGTCGCCACGGCTTGGGCAAGATCGCGGGCAACCGCTTTGCGGCTTTGATCCTCAAAATCTTCGGTCATATAGGATCCGACAATCGCCATGCCGACATTCGGGATGACAGTTGCAACATGCACCTCGGCCCCCCAGGATTGCGCCAGATTTTTTCCGGCAAGCAACAGCCGCTGTGCCTCGTCCGGAACCGAAACATCGATGGGTATCAGTATTGATTTGAACATTTTGATTTTCCCTTAAAATGCAGGTTGCGTGGCGCGTGGGCGTTGAATTGCAACAATCAGCAATAACAACAGAAGGGCAGGGATAAAGAAAAGTTCCTTTGGAAATCTGTCGTTTTCAATCGCCACCGCTTTGATTTGCGCAGGTTCGTCCCCGTAGAAATCATAGTCATTTGCGAGCCTGTCAAAATAGGCGGTTCCTGGAAACGGCTCGTCCAGCACTAACAAACCATCGCTTTGCATGACGTCCAAACCAGCAACGCCCAACCGGTCGATGCCCGATCCCTCACTTTCTGGGGTGAAGGTTACTGTCATGGAGCCAACCACGCCAGTATCAAAATCAGGCGCGCTTATCAGCAATCTGGCGGTCGATCCTGTCGGCAATTCCTCAAGCGCGGTTAATGCGGCTGTGCCTGTTAACTCGGTATATTTGTCTTGAACCTGATCCAGAAAGAAATCTGGCCGGAACAGCATAAAGACCACCAACAACATAACCGCCCCTTCCCACTTGCGGGATTTGGCAATGAAATACCCTTGGGTGACGGCCGCAAATACCAGCATCGCAATCAGCGAGACAAAGAAAACCATGATCGCCTTCATTGGCCCCACATCAATCAGCAACAAATCAGTGTTGAAAATAAACATGAACGGCAACAGGGCGGTTCGGATATCATAACTGAACCCGATGAGGCCAGTTTTGATTGGGTCCCCGCGCGAAATCGCGGCCGCCGCATAGGCCGCAAGGCCAACAGGCGGCGTGTCATCCGCCAGAATACCAAAGTAGAAAACGAACATGTGAACCGCGATCAACGGCACGATCAAGCCGGACTGTGCGCCAACCGAAACGATGACCGGCGCCATCAACGACGACACAACGATATAGTTTGCCGTCGTCGGCAGCCCCATACCTAGGATCAATGACAAAACCGCCACCAAAACCAACAGGATAATCAGATTGCCGCCGGAAATAACCTCGATCACCTGACCGATAATTTGATGTGCCCCGGTCAGGGAAATCGTGCCGACAATGATGCCCGCGGCACCCGTGGCCACGCCAATACCGATCATATTGCGCGCCCCGCCTTCAAGGCCAGCGACGAATTCTTTGAAACCAGCCACCAGTTGATTGATCAGATCACTTTCGCCGCGAAATACTGCTTTGATCGGGCGGTGGCTGACCGCCACCAAAATCATCGTGATCGTTGCCCAGAAGGCAGACAAAGCCGGTGATAATCGATCCAGATATTCGGTGCGCACCATCAGGTTCCACACCAAAACAAAGATCGGCAAGGCAAAATACGCCCCCCCCAGGAATGTGGGGGTCAACCGCGGTGCCTTGACGGCCTTGGCGTTTGGATCGTCAACCTCGATATCAGGAAATTTCGATGCGACATAAAGCAACCCGATATAGGCCAGCGCCAACAAGACGAGGGCGGGATAGACGGTCAATCCCGGCATCATCGGTTCCAACAACGCGCGAAAGCCAACGACCAGAAAGGTAATGGCCGCCATCCCCAGAAAACCGGTGATGAACAAAATTAAAATCATCAAGACGCCAATGCGCCGACCCGGTTTTTTCAGCCCTTCAAGACCCATTTTCAGGCTTTCAAGGTGAACGATATACAAAAGCGCGATGTAGGAAATCACGGCGGGCAAAAACGCGTGTTTAACCACCTCGATATAGGGAATATTCACATATTCAACCATCAAAAAGGCCGCAGCCCCCATAACCGGCGGCGTCAGCTGGCCGTTGGTTGACGAGGCAACCTCGACCGCGCCGGCCTTTTCCGCCGAAAACCCGATGCGCTTCATCAGCGGGATCGTGAAGGTACCGGTTGTTACCGTATTGGCAATCGAGGACCCTGAAATCATCCCTGTCATCATTGACGACAATACAGCCGCTTTTGCCGGGCCGCCGCGCAAGGCGCCAAGCAGTGAAATCGCGACTTTTATGAACCAATTGCCACCACCCGCTTTTTCCAGCATCGAGCCAAAAAGCACGAACAGGAAAATCATCGAGGTGGATACGCCCAAAGCCACGCCAAACACGCCCTCGGTTTGCATCCAGTAATGGCCCATGGCCTTGGTAAAAGACGACCCGCCATAGTTCGTTATGCTGCCAATCCAAGCGGAGTATCCGCCGAAAAACGCCAGCGCCAAAAATGCGCAACTGATCACCACAAGCGGTAATCCAAGCGAGCGGAACACCGCGACCAACAGTACAACCATGCCAATGCCCGACATAACAATATCGGAGGTTGACCAAAGACCGGGCCGGTCGGCGATTTCAAATCGGAATACCACAAGATAAAGCGTGGCCGCCGTGCCCAGAATGACCAGCGCCCAATCATACATCGGGATGCGGTTGCGGTGGCCAAAAATCGGAAAAGCCAGCGTCGCCAGCACAATCGCAAACGCAAGGTGAACATACCGCGCCTGTGCGACGATATTTGCCAATATATTCATTCCAGTCGCCTGTGCCAGAACACCAGGCAGTTTTGAGGCGATATAAAGCTGAAACAATGACCATGTGATACACAAAGCGAAAATCAATTTGTTCGCGGTGGGGCCTGCATTGCGGGCCCCTGTATCGGCCTCGGCCACCATATCTTCGGCGGTTCTGTTTGCGGTATCGGTCATGTGCTTGCCCCTCGAAATTCAGGTAAATTTACCAAAAACGCCAGCGCACCGAAATGGGATGCGCTGGCGTCATTTTTTAAACTATCGAAAAATACCGATTAGTCCATCAAGCCCAATTCTTTGTAAGCTTTGATCGCACCGGGATGCAGCGGTGCCGACAGGCCATCGCTAACCATTTGTTTTGCATCAAGATTTGCAAATGCAGGGTGCAAGTTGCGGAAATCATCAAGGTTGGACATCACCGCCTTGGCAACAACATAAGCAACTTCGTCGGACACATTGGCAGAGGTTACAAAAGTCGCGCCAACACCAAAGGTTGTTGTATCTTGGTCATTGCCTGCATACATGCCGCCCGGAATTGTCGCGACGCGGTAATATGGGTTGTCAGCAACCAATTTATCAATTGGCGCGCCAGTCACAGAAATCAGTTTCACGTCACAGGTTGTGGTCGCTTCTTTGATCGCGGCAGCTGGGTGGCCGATTGTATAAATCATCGCATCGATGTTGTCGTCGCAGATTTGCTTGGCCATTTCCGAACCTTTATATTCGGTCGCAAGCGCCAGATCATCCATACCGATACCAAAGGCATCCATGACAACTTCCATCGTGGCGCGTTGGCCGGAACCCGGGTTACCAACATTTACGCGTTTCCCTTTGAGGCCCTCAAAAGAGGTGATACCACTGTCGCCGCGTACCAGCAGGGTAAAGGGTTCTGGATGCACCGAGAACATCGCGCGCAATTCAGGGAACGGGTTGTCGGCAAATTTGGATGTGCCGTTATAGGCGTGAAACTGCCAGTCAGATTGCGCCACACCGAATTCAAGCTCGCCGGCCTTGATCGTGTTGATGTTGTAAACCGAACCACCAGTGGACTCCACGGCGCAACGAATGCCGGTTTCCTTGCGTGTTTTGTTCACCAAACGACAGATTGCACCACCGGTCGGGTAATAAACGCCCGTAACGCCACCCGTACCGATCGAGATAAACTGTTGGTTCTGCGCAAAGGCAGCCCCACTAAGGGCGATGGTCGCAGCTGCAACGACGCCGCCGAAAAATTTAGAATATTGCATGAAATCCTCCCAAGAAATCAAAGCGCATGAAACGCGCGGATGTTTGGGAAAGGTGGGTAATGTTTTACCGGATGTCACGAAAAAACTAATGTTTTTTTTGCGCGACCCAATAGGCGTTGTTTTCTATCCTAAGTTTTTCATAAGAATTGATTCTGTCTTGGGCATCCTGCCCACCGTGTTTCATTAAAAATGCCATCAACAGTTCGATCACCGACATCATCCCCGAAAAGCACCCGAAATTATGGGTACTCAGGACCGAGGCAACGAGCGTATGCTCGGGGGCTAACTGTGGTGAAACGACCTCGGAATCAGTTATTAACAGCAATTTTGCGCCTTTTTTTCGCGCAAACTCGCAGGCCGCGATGGTTTCGCGGGAATAGGGCGTGACGGTGATTGCGATCAAAACATCACCCTCTTGGGCATCGTTCAAATCGTCGATCGCGCTGTTCATGTGGCGGGGTATAAGTTGCAGCGACGGCAGGGCCATACGCCCCACATAATGCAGGTAATAGGCCATCGCATAACTGGATCGCACCGCAGTCAGATAAACCGTTCGCGCAGAAAACAGCATTTCGGCGATCGCCTCTAGCTGGTCCAACTGCTGTCGTTCCAGCGAACGGGACACAATAGCAAGCGAATTGGCCGCCGCATCCGCATAGACATGCCCAAGCTCGCTTTGGTGTCGTGCGTCATCGAATCGATTTGGGTGTTCCTGAATTTGCGGACTTGCAACCAATGCATATCTGAACGGCTGGCGAAGTTCTTCAAAACCGGTGAAGCCCAGATTTTTTGCGATTTTTACCAGTGTATACGTGCTTATCGACGCTTTTCGCGCGGTGTCTCGAATGGGGTCCAAGCCGAAATCTGATTGGTGGTCGATGATGTATTTGGCCGCTGTCCGCATTTGCGGCGAAAGCGTTAGCAATCTTTCTTTCAGCGCTTCGATGATTCTGATTCGCAGTGTCGGGTCCATGGTGATTCGCTTTGTTATTCATAAATAACATACGTTATTTTTTAACTGGATTGACAGAATTCGTAATTATGGGGCTGAATGAATTTTGGACTTCGGCCAAATCCCTTTATCAGGGTTGTTTGATCTGACAGCGTCACGAACAAAACGGGGTGTCGCCCCGCAAAAGGTATAAAATGAGCCATGTATTTCCGCGCCAAATAACCGCGCCGCCGCTTAAGGCTGTTGCAAGTGAAGGCTGTTATCTGATCGACGAGAACGGCAAACGCTATTTTGACGGATCTGGCGGGGCCGCGGTTTCCTGTTTGGGTCATGGCGACGCCGAGGTGGTCAAGGCCATTCAAGATCAAACCGCGCAATTGGCCTTTGCCCATACCGGTTTTTTTACCAGTGACCCCGCAGAACAGCTGGCTGATCTGTTGATTCAGCATGCGCCGGGTGATCTGGATCGAGTTTATTTTGTTTCCGGTGGATCAGAGGCGGTCGAGGCCTCCCTGAAACTGGCGCGTCAGTACCATGTTGAAAACGGCCAGCCGCAACGCCGCCACATCATCGCGCGTCGGCAAAGCTATCATGGCAATACCCTTGGCGCGTTGGCGACCGGTGGCAACCAGTGGCGTCGCGCCCAGTTTGAACCGATTCTGGTGAATGTAAGCCACATCGCCCCTTGTTATGAGTATGTGGACCAAGCCGAGGGTGAAACCGCGTTTCAGTACGGCCAGCGAGCGGCGCAAGAATTAGAAGACGAAATTCTGCGTCTTGGCGCGGATGAGGTCATGGCCTTCGTTGCGGAACCGGTTGTGGGGGCAACGATGGGGGCGGTGCCAGCGGTTGACGGATATTTCAAACGTATTCGCGAAATTTGTGACAAATACGGTGTTCTTTTGATTTTGGACGAGGTCATGTGCGGCATGGGGCGCACTGGGTATCTTTTCGCTTGCGAGGTCGAAGGGGTTTCCCCGGATATTCTGTGCGTGGCCAAAGGCTTGGGCGCTGGGTACCAACCCATTGGGGCGATGCTTTGCAGCAAGGCCATTTATGACGTGCTTGGCCATGGATCGGGCTTTTTCCAGCACGGGCACACCTATATGGGGCATCCGGTTGCTTGCGCTGCGGGTTTGGCCGTGGTGCGTGCAATCCTTGATCGCAACCTGTTGGCATCGGTTCAGCAACGATCAACACAATTATTCGCGGCGCTGCACGCGCAATTTGGCCAGCATCCGAACATTGGCGATATTCGCGGGCGTGGTTTGTTTGTTGGCCTTGAAATCGTGGCAAACCGTGACAGCAAAGCGCCGTTTGATCCGTCTTTGAAAATCGCCGCCAAGATCAAGCGCGCGGCGTTTCAGGCCGGTTTGATCTGTTACCCGATGAGCGGCACGCGGGACGGCGAATATGGCGATCACATTCTTTTGGCACCGCCTTTTATCATGACCGAAGATCAAATCACCGAATTGGTGCAAAAAACCGACGCCGCGATTTCTGCCGTTATTGGCGTTGTGGGCGCATAGTCGGCCTCTTCACTCGTTCATTCCCTGTGCAAATCGCGCCCGGGTTCGATTGGTAAAGGCAACCAAAGTCAGCATCACCGGCACCTCAACCAACACCCCCACCACCGTGGCAAGGGCGGCACCTGAATGCAGGCCAAACAGGCTGATGGCGACCGCAACGGCCAGTTCAAAGAAATTCGAGGTGCCGATCAGTGCGCATGGGGCGGCGATGCGATGCGGTACTTTCATGATAAAAGCCGCCGCATAGGCGATGGTGAAAATACCGTAGCTTTGCAAAATAATTGGTACGGCGATCAGCACGATGACAAACGGTTTGGATACAATCACCTGCCCTTGCAGGCCAAACAGGATCATCACCGTCACGATCAATCCGATGACAGAAAAGGGTTTTGCCCTGGCCTGAAACGCCTCGATTGCGGCATCACTGCCCAAACGCCTGCGCGTCAGCATGCCCGCAACCAGCGGCAGGGCGATGAACAACAGCACCGACAGAACCAGCGTTGACCAGGGCACCGAAATATCTGTGACACCCAGTAAAAACGCCACAATCGGGGCAAAGGCGATCACCATGATCAGATCATTCACCGACACCTGTATCAGCGTATAGGTTTCATCCCCACGGGTCAGTTGCGACCACACAAAAACCATCGCCGTGCAGGGTGCCGCGCCCAGCAGGATCAATCCGGCAATATACTGCGACGCATCCTCGGGCGCGATCCACGGCGCAAACACATAGTCAAAAAACAACACAGCCAGCGCGGCCATGGTAAAGGGTTTGATCAACCAATTTACCGCCAATGTGATGAACAGGCCCTTGGGTTGGCGGGCAATTTTTGTTAGCGATCCCAGATCGACGCCGATCATCATCGGGAAAACCATCACCCAGATCAAAACCGCCACAACCATATTGACACTCGCAACCTCGGCGGCGGCAATGCCGTTGACCACAAAGGGCGCGAGATTCCCCAAAACAATGCCCGCAATCATCGCCGAGGCGATCCAGACCGACAGATATCTTTCAAATATGGTCAAAACTTTATTTCCCTTCTGACGGTGTTTGCAATTTTCCGGTCGCCAGCCAACTGAGTGCGATCATGCCCGATGCGGTACCAAGGCAAAGCGCCAGCCCCCCGATTTGATAGGTCAGGCCCGACAAGACCGTGCCCAGCAAACGCCCCGCCGCATTGGACATGTAATAAAAACCCACATCCATGGTGACGCGCTTGGTGTTGGTAAAGCTGAGGATCAGATAGGAATGCAGCGAGGAACTGACAGCGAATATGCAGCCGAAAACCAACAACCCGACGATGATCGTGATGGTCAGTGTCGGCGAGGGTTTGTTTGTGGCAAATACCAATAGCGCCAGTATTGCAGGCACCAGGGTTAACAGCCCGACCAAATGGCGGGCTTGGGCAAATATTTCGGCCTGAGAACGCGATGCTGCGCGTAAAATGCGCGGGGCCAATGCCTGTGTCGCGCCGTAAAGCATGGTCCAGACCGCCATAAACGTGCCGATGGTGAAAAATGCCGCGCGACTGCCCGCGACCGAACCATCCGACAGCACCGCATAAAAATAGATCGGGATGCCAACCACGAACCAAACATCACGGGCGCCAAACAAAAACAGCCGTGCAAGGCTCAGCCAGTTGATGTTGCGATTTTTGGAAAACACCTCGGAAAACCTGGCGTCTTTGCGGCCAGCGGGCAGGCCCTTTGGCATGCCAATCACCACAGCAATCAGAATTGCACCAAGGACCAAGGCCATCGCCAAAACTGATGGCACAAAACCAAATAAACCCAGCAAAACCGCACCCAACAGGAACCCCGCGCCTTTCACCGCATTTTTTGAACCAGTCAACAGCGCCACCCAGTGAAACAGCCCGCCACCATCCGACGGAACAAGGATTTTAACCGCGCTTTTGGCGCTCATCTTTGTCAAATCCTTGGCCACACCGGACAGGCCCTGCACCAGCATCACAAACACCACCGAGGCCGCAATTCCCCACGCCGGATCAAGTTGTGACAAGGCCAACAGCGCCGCGACTTGCAGGGTTAATCCGGCATAAAGCGTGGACGTCAACCCGAATCGCGCCGCGATCCATCCGGCAGACAGGTTGGTCACCACACCGGCGATTTCATACAAAACAAACAAATAGGCCAGCTGCACGGGTGAAAAACCCAGCGTGTGAAAATGCAGCAATACCAGCATCCGCAACGCGCCATCGGTCAGCATAAACGCCCAATAGGCCGCCGTTACCGTGATATAGGCCGCCAGCCCTGTTGGCCGTATCACAGTTTGTTGCCCACCATCAGGGCCACATCCACAAGCCGATGCGCATAGCCGTATTCATTGTCGTACCACGCGTAAATCTTGAGCTGCGTGCCGTTCACCACCATGGTTGAGGGGGCGTCAATGATGCTGCTGCGGGTATCGTTGGTATAATCACAGGATACCAAAGGGCGGGTTTCATAGCCCAGAATTCCCTTTAACGGCCCTTCAGCCGCCGCCTTGAACAGGGCGTTCACCTCATCCACCGTGGTTTCGCGTGCCATTTCAAACACGCAATCGGTAAGCGAGGCATTCAACAAGGGCACCCGCACCGCATGGCCGTTCAATTTGCCGGTCAGCTCCGGATAAATCAGGGTGATCGCCGTGGCAGACCCCGTCGTGGTCGGGATCAGGTTGGTCAGGGCGGATCGCGCGCGGCGCAAATCCTTGGCGGGGCGATCAACGATGGTTTGTGTGTTGGTCACATCATGGATCGTGGTGATCGACCCGTGTTTGATGCCGATGCCGTCCAACAAAACCTTGACCACAGGGGCCAGACAGTTGGTTGTGCAACTGGCCGCCGTGATGATCTTGTGGCTGGCGGCATCATAAACGTCGTGGTTCACACCATAGACGATATTGGCGGTTGGCCCGTCTTTGACCGGTGCCGAAACCACGACTTTTTGCACACCTGCGGTAAAATACGGGGCCAGCTTGGCCTCGGTTTTAAAAGCTCCGGTGCAATCGATCACCACATCCACGCCGCCCAGTGGCAGGTCATGCAGATTGCGGGTGCTGGTCACCGGAATCCGGGTGCCGTCGATGGTGATGGATCTATCGTCCGCGGCAAAGGTGGCAGGCCACCGCCCGTGGACAGAATCAAATTCCAGCAAATGCGCGTGCATCGCCGGATCGCCAACCGCATCATTGATAAAGGCAATCTTGGCCCCGCGTTCGATGAGCGGGCGCAACGCCAGTTTTCCCATTCGGCCAAGTCCGTTTAGCGCATAGGTTGTCATTGGTGTGGTCCTTCTGAGATTGTTGCAAACAAACCGATCTGGTCGATCTGTTTTTGAATTGAAACGCGGCCAATTGCGTCAAAGGGCAGGGCGGAAAACCGGTCAATACAGGTGTGCAGGGATTGGTAGGCATCCTGAAAGGCACGACGCTTGTAGGCTTCGTTCCCCACTGCCAGTGCCGGATCAGGCAGGCCCCAATGCCCCGACACAGGTTGGCCGGGCCAAGACGGGTAACCTTTGTTGGCGGCGCGATCGCACACAGTGAAAACGAAATCCATCTTTGGCGCCGCGCTGTTTTGAAACTCGGACAGGTTCTTGGGGCGCAACGCTGAAATTTCATGGCCTTTGGATTGCAACACTGCCATCGCATAGGGGTTCAATTGGGCGTTTTCCTCGGTGCCTGCCGAATAGGCGTTGAACCTGTCGCCCCCGACATCGCGCAACAGCGCCTCGGCAAAAATTGATCGCGCAGAATTGCCGGTGCAAACAAAAAGAACGTTCATTTTCCTGCCCGCTGGTTGGGACAAACTGCCCAGAAATTCGGCGAACTGTGGCGGGCACAGGTCAGCGCGCCCACCGCAACAATCAAACAGCAATCCTGAAACCACCTGTCTGGCGGCGTCAAGATTGACCGTGTACAACAATTGTGTGCCATTGCGCCGCTGGCTGATCAGCCCGACGCGTGTCAGGGCCGATAGATAGACCGAGGCCGTACTGGGCTTAAGATCCAATACCGTCGCGATTTCGCCTGCGGGTACACTGCCCGGGCATCGCCGCATCAACAAGCGGAACACGCCCAATCGCTGGGGATGGCTGAGGGAGGACAGGCGGTCTGTGAGTATTGATTCCATATTTCATGAATAATGGAATTAACTGGGTTTGCAAATTATCTTTGTCCAGCTGATTTCGACAGCCCCAAGACCGATCCGAACCGGTAATGCTGGATTAAAAGGTCCTGACCCCGGGGGCTTCACTATTCGCGGGCGGGGGTATCACGCGATGCAATGTCTTGATCTATCGGTAAGGTCACACTCACCTCAAACCCCATCGTTGACCCCAAACGCGGCGATCTAAGGACAAGCGGGCGGTCAATTCTGTCGGCAATTGCGGCGACAATGGCAAGGCCCAGCCCACTGCCGTCAACACTGGTGTCGGCCCGCTCGAACCGTGCCGTCAGACGATCAAGCGTTTCAGGCGGCACGACCGGCCCGTCATTGCCCACGGTCAACACGCCATTTTGTGTCAGAACCACGGCTACCGGTTCGGTTTTCGACCCATACCGCAGGGCATTTTCGACAAGATTTCGGCAGATTATACCAAAGGCATCAGGGTCGAGGTCTGACAAGACCGGCGCGTCCGGAAGGGTCAGATTGATACGGTTCACAGCATTCGTCCGCGTCATGTCCTGGATGATAAGCCGCGCCACCAGTCGCAAATCAC
>Ga0316204_10002131_pt1 | contig 46959 bp, 43 predicted proteins | sample 6monrhotite_MG_2_FD_205661 | JGI IMG/M metagenome (GOLD analysis project Ga0316204, IMG submission 205661) | Microbial mat bacterial communities from mineral coupon in-situ incubated in ocean water Damariscotta River, Maine, United States -... | ecosystem: Environmental > Aquatic > Marine >... | reverse complement strand
GGAGTTGAAGTAATTTCGGAAAATCGCAATTGTTCAAGGCCATGGTCCTGATTTTGCGAATTGTTCCGAATTGAAAGTCAAGATGTCGAAGGTGTTATCAATTGCCATTAAGTAACTAAAAATATTGGTATATGATTCAAAAAATTGACGTAAAGCCCTTTTGCTTCGACAATAGCTTCAAGATTCGCCCGCCAAGCATTTTTGTGACTGTTTACCGGATGCGATGACGCAGATTTCTGTAGTGTGATACGGGATAACATAGAACCCGTAGTTGGTTAATGTTGATCCGATAGAAGGTATCTATCGAACTGCACCCGACTATTCTGTCAATATGTACCGGTTTCTCTTGAAAAAATTAGGGAATCAACCGATATTGACGGCAACCGAACATTTTTTGTCGGAAGACACTGAAGGAGTATGATCATTATGGCTTGGCCTGACCCAAGAACCACTCAAAATACTGGTATGGGCATGGGACGCACATCCGTAGGTTCAACGACGCAAAGCGACGTAGCCTATGACGAGGGCCTGCGCTCCTATATGCTCAAGGTATATAATTATATGGCGAGCGGCGTTTTGCTGACCGGCATTGTCGCAATGCTGTTTGCCAGTTCTGGCATGGCAGCAGACATCATGCTTGGCGGCGGACCGCTGAAATGGGTGATTATGCTGTCTCCATTGGCCATCGTATTTGCGATGAGCTTTGGACAGAATAAGTTCTCTACCATGACGCTACAGGCGATGTTCTGGGGATTTGCGACTTTGATGGGTCTCTCGCTTTCAACGATTTTCCTTGTCTACACAGGAACGTCGATCGCACAGACTTTCTTTGCAACTTCCGCTGCTTTCCTGGGACTTAGCCTTTGGGGCTACACAACGAAGAAGGATCTCTCCGGATGGGGTAGCTTCCTGATCATGGGTGTCATTGGCTTGATCGTTGCGATGGTGATCAACATTTTCTTGCAGTCCAGTATTTTTGCATTGGCTGTGAGTGCCATAGGTGTGCTGATCTTTGCTGGTCTCACCGCTTATGATACGCAGCGGATCAAGAGCATGTATGCATATGTGGCCGGTACAGACATGGTTGGCAAGGTTGTCATCATGAGCGCGTTGAACCTGTATCTGGACTTTATCAATATGTTCCAGTTCCTGCTCTATTTCATGGGCAATCAGGAGTAACCAACCGAATTTAGCCTGCATCCAACTCTCAGGCGATAGAGAAAAGCCCGGCGGGAAACCGCTGGGCTTTTTCTTTGGGGCATTGGTCGAACTTTGGCGGTTGATCGCTGGACAATCGATTCGACGCCGCATAAGGAGATTTCAGTATCTACGGGAGAGTAAAATGCCGCCGCATCGTGCAAAAATTCAACTGGTTGCTGCTGGTGCAGCCGTAGCCTTTCTTGCCGCCTGCCAACCAGCGCCGTTAGCGCCGGCATCTGCTCCTGTCGTGCAACCGCAATATACGCCAAGAGCCCCAACGCCGCCTTTCCGCGCCAGTGCGACAACAATCGTTCCGCCTCTGCGTGCGGACGGCTTGCGTCAGACCATCAACCGTGATCTGGGACCGTTGGAAACTCTGTGGCATGTGCGATCGGCGCTCAACGTCGCTGCACTCAGCTGTACCGGGCCACTTTATGCAAGGCTGGTCGACGACTATAATGCATTTATCAAGAACAACAGCTCATCTTTGCGCCGAGCCAATAATGCGATCAAGGCCAAATTTCGCAGGGAGATTAGTGACAGAAAAGCCCATGATCGTCACCAGACCAGCCTTTATAACTATTGGTCATTCTCTCCTCTGCGCCGGCCATTTTGTGATCAGGCTGTTCAAGTCAGCCAGCGCGCGATCGTTACCAAATCAAAGAATCTGAATGAGTTCGCCGCGCAGGTGCTGCCGGAGCTGGAACAGCCGTTCAACGATTTTTATCTCGCCTATGAACAGTATCAACGCGACCTGGAGGCTTGGAATGTCCAATATGGCCAGCCACAATCGAGTCAGGCGTCGAGCGATTAAAAATCGCTAACTCTATGGGATTGATTTTGGGCCAGACGGTAAAACGGTCTGGCCCTTTTTCTTGGCTTTTTCGGGAAGAGGGAGCCAAGAGTTGTCGCGATTTAGAAGCCCAGTTTAACGCCTAGAGACGATTTATTCCGGTTCACTGGACCGGATTGAGATAGAAAGTCAGAACGGGTTGATGAAGATAGAAATCGGCCGGGCAGGGCTGCATCAACGCCCGTATCTTGCGCGTTTGAACGAAATGCAAATTCTTCGGGAACAATCAGCCCAATCAAACCCGCAGACGGTTCCGTTTCAAATCCATTCCGAACAAGGTTCAATCGATATTCCTGCTCCAATTTTCCTGCCGTCGTTGCCATGAAACTGCTGGTTGATTCCATGCCAAGATTTTCGATGTTAAAGCTTCTGACCGTCGGTGTAACCGCATCGATCGGCCGGGGTTTGACCTGTTCAACCATGGAATCTCTATCAATTCCTGCATCGTCGGCCAAAGCCGGTACTGCTGTTATTGCGGAAACAGTTGCTGCCAATATGATGATCGCTTTGTGCATTGGTGAACTCCTTTTGCGGAGCGGCAGGGGGAGCGCCGCTCTCACAAAAGGGTTCGTGCATTTGGTGACGAAGGTTACACCCTCCTATTGATTTTGGATTTCAGCGATCAGCGCATCGTCTATCGCCTTGGCCTTCAGATAGGCATCGCGCGTCGTCAAGCGTTCGGCATAGGCCAGAAAGGAATCGCGCTTCGCTATGGTTTCAAATAATGTGCCCCAGATTATCTGTGCGCCCACATAAACATCGGCCATGGTGAAGCGTTCACCGCACACAAAATCATCATCGGAGAATTTCTGATCGAGCACTTCGATCACCTGGTCATAGCTGCCATATCCAACCGTTCTTTCCTGCTCCGGATTGACGTTAAATCCCAACGAATTGTTGGAGATTGCTGTTTCTAGCGACCCAGCGGCGTAGAACATCCAGCGATAATAATCGGCTCGTTCAACATCGTTGGGAGTGAGGCCTGCGTCGGGTCGTATCTCCGCAAGATAGGCACAGATTGCTGCTCCTTCGGTCACTACCTTGCCATCGTGGACAATGGCAGGCACTTTGCCCATCGGGTTGATCTGAAGATAGTCATCTGCCTTCATTGTCGTGTTGTAATCCAAAACGACCTGCTCATATTCCGCACCGGCTTCATGCAATGCCCAGCGCGCTATCTGGCCGCGAGACATAGGGTTTGTGTAAAATGTCAAAGTCATTTCATTCTCTTCTTTCACTTTGTCTGGCGATATGCGCAGCATATCTTTTCCGTTCTAGCCGGGAGAATTCTTCCAGCGATCGATTGGGATCAGGTTGATAGATTGTCCCGGTGGGTCTTAGGTCGGAAATGCGGTCGAGCCGGAACATTCGGAAGTCATCACGCAATTCACACCATCCGACCAACGTCCAGACTTTACCCCAGAACCAGAGGCCGAGCGGCCGGACATCTCGTTTGGAGATCAAGCCTTCTCCATCACTATAATCGAGTGCTAATATTTCTCTTGCATCAATTGCCTGTTCACAGCGATCAATCAGCTCTCTGGCCTGACCCGCTAATCCCGTGCGTGGTGCAAATATCTTGGTGTCTCCAACCCGGCGGCGATCCTCGTCCGGCAGTACCGCTTCAATTTTGACCAATGCTTCCTCGGCAGCCTCGATCATCGCAGTACCGCCCCAAGCCTTGACCATCCGGGCTCCCGTAACCAACGCAACGATCTCGTCCCTGGTGAACATCAGCGGCGGCAAATCAAATCCGCTGCGCATGACATACCCGATGCCGGCTTCACCATCTATTGGTACGCCGGTCGATTGCAGGTCTGCAATGTCGCGATATATGGTTCGTTCGGAGACTTCCAATCGCTCCGCCAACGCAGCGGCTGTGACAAGCCGACCGCCACGCAGATATTGAACAATCTGAAACAGGCGGTCGGCTCTGCGCATCAGTCGTTAAATTTGAACATGGCGATTGAGTTGCCTTCGGTATCCTTGGCATAAAAGAACGCAGCGTTGGGCAGCGGGATAGGTTCAGAGACCACTCCACCACCGGCCGTTTTGATCCGTTCCATTACATCCGCCAGTTCACGACTTGTGGAGAAGTGGGGGGTGGGACCATCACCGGAGGTTGCCGGTTTTCCTTCATACAGATGCCCGCACATGGAATCGCCTTTGCTCGGGATCATATGCATGGTCTGGGGACCATCGCTATTTTCGATCAACGCAGTTTCCAAAACCGTTTCATAAAAGGCCTTGGCCCGGTTTAGGTCAGTGGCGGGCATTTCTACCCATACCAGTTGATCGTGGGGGATGTCGGTCATTGTTTCGCTCCTTCTTTTGTTGAACAAGCACTCTATGTCATACCCCTCCTGACAGCATTATGTCAGTAGTGTTTTCAAATCGAGAAAGGGACAGGCGGTTACTTACCATAATTTCGACTGATCTGAATCAATGAATTCGAATGAACGACCCCATAAACGGTACTGGGAGGGGGATTAAGGAGAATTGCCATGATGCGAATAATTCCTGTTGAAAATGATGCCAAGCTTGTTGCCCTGTCTTATGCTGGCAACATAACGGCCGAGGATATTGATCAAACCTATGCGTTGCTAAATGATGCTTTGGAGGGAGATGCAAAACTAAGCTTGTTCATTGAAATGCTGAGCGGGTTTGACATTGAAGGTCCGGCCATATTTCAGGACTTCAAAAGATCCCCGGAGTTTTTCAAACATCTCAAACAGTTTGAGCGGATTGCTATCGTAACCAATCAGGATTGGTTGCGCGCGATTGTCAGGCTTGAGGAAGCGGTGCTCGCCGTAATTGACCATGAATTTGAATTGCACGTCTATGATGAAAGCGAGCGCGACTATGCGCTGGCATGGGCAAAAGGGGAGGTCGAACAAAGTCATGTTGCAGCGATCTCCGAATTGCCGTCAGACGATCCAAATGTAGCGGCCTTTGAAGTGAATGGTAAAATCCGCAAGGAGGATATTGAGTTTAGCAAGAAGCTGATGGTCCCCTTTCTAACCGATGAACCACCGCGTAGATTGCTTGTCCGTATCACCGATTTGCAGGGCATCCAGCCTTCAACCCTGTTCGATCAGCAAATGATCGCAATGAAGCAGGAAGCCCGAAAGCATCTTGACCGCTATGCGTTGGTTGGCGGTCCTGACTGGCTGCAACATTTGGTCAGGTCCCTAGCTCCGTTGTTCAGCTTTGAAATCGAAACCTTTGATCTGGATGATGAAGACGAAGCCTGGGATTGGGTGAAGGAAACTGTGTCCGTATAAGGAGATTGGATCGGTATTTGATCAGGCGGTAACCTCATATACTGGCACAAATCCGCCAAAGACCATCCGCATGCCATCAAATGGAATTTCGACTCCCTCTGGATCCATGCGGGGGTCTTCCATCATTTTTGCCATCTGCGTGTTGCGTGTTTCCTTATCTGGCCATTCGATCCATGAAAAGACAACTGCTTCATCTTCCTCAGCTTTGACGGCACGAAAAAAGTCGGTGGTTTCGCCTTTGGCAACGTCATCTTGCCAACATTCCACTACTCTAAGTGCGCCATATTCAATAAACAGGTGATCGAACATTTTTGCATGGTCAATGAACTTCTGTTTATTCTCGGTTTTGCAAGCGATCAGAAAACCATCAATATAACTCATTCGCCTCTCCTTGCTGAGATTATATCAGCAAATCATGACATTTGTAGATGAGATTGGGGCGATGGACGTGATTTCGGCAGGTTGTGGAACCCATCCGAATATCTGACAACAATATCTTGAGTTTGCGCGTGAAATAAATATGATCGAAAAAAAGGGGCAATACAAAGTAAATGAAATATATATTGGTGGCTTTGATTGGCTTCGTCTTTTTCATGACTGCGCCATCGGCAATAGCATCTTCGGATGTTGTTTATGAACAGACTGCAGAGTGGGTGAAATCGGCAAACCTTCAGCAGGTCCTTGACGAAAACCCGGATAGCGAGGCTGTGCTGGTCATTCTGGATCAGCAAAAACAGCTCGAGTTCGGAAAAGTCTCATCCTACATTGATGTGGCAGTCCGTATTGATTCAACGAAGACCATGTCGAACATGTTATCACTGTTCCGACCATCCTGGCACCCGGATCAAGGCAACCTAATCATTCATCGCTATGAGATAATTCGCGGTGAACAAACAATTGATTTGTTAGAAACGGACAATCTTTTCGATGTCATTCGGCGAGAGAAAAACCTGGAACGACAGCAAATTAACGGCATGCTGACCGCCATTTCTCAAATTGAAAACTTGCAACTCGATGATATCGTTCGAATGAGTTATACGATTACGACGCAAAATGAGGCTCTTTCAGGCCGTGTGCAATCATCAGGTGGATTCGTGACCAGTACGGTCAATGTTGATTTCGTTCGGCAAACCGTTCGCTGGCCGAATAAATTAAACGTGTCGTGGCGCGGGTCGAAAGAAGAAATAATACCTGTGGAATCGCGCAATAGCGGCTGGACGACAATAAGTCTGGATTATCGCCCTAAGGAACCAAAGGTCAAAATACCCAAAAATGCGCCTAACCGGTTCCAAAACCGGAACTATTATGAAGTTTCCAGCTTCACATCCTGGAAGGATGTCTCGCGGGTAAATGCGGCGCTTTATCCACTAGATGAAAGGATTGAGCCAGGAGGAGATCTTGAAGCGCAGATACAGGCGATCGCAGACCAGACCAGCGATTACGGTGAACGCATGGTGCTGGCGGTCCGGCTAGTGCAAGACAAGGTCCGCTATCTCTACAATGGAATGGGCTTTGGAAATTATACTCCGCAAATGCCTGAAGAAACCTGGCGTCTGCGCTACGGGGACTGCAAGGCAAAAACCTACCTGTTGCTGGTGACATTGCGGCGATTGGGTATTAAAGCTTCGCCGATGCTGGTGAGCACTTCGCAGCGGGATGCAGTTGCTGATCGGCTGCCCTCATTCCAGGCTTTCAACCACATAATTGTGAAAGCCGAACTGGACGGCAAAACCTATTGGCTTGATGGTACCCAAAGCGGCACACGAGCATCCGATATCGCCGATTCTCCTACACATCGATATGGTTTAACAAGCGTTGCTGGCGGTGCCGATCTTGAAGAAATCCCTATCCGCCGCCCCGGTCGGCCCTATCAGGATGTTCAGGTGACATATGATTTGGCCGCTGGAACCAAGTTGCCGGTACCCTTTGAAGTATATGCTGTTCTTCGAGACACTGATGCGCAGAAACTGAAAAACACCATCGCTCAAAGAACCGAGGAGAAAGCAAAAGAGTTGATGGAAGAGACGGCTCTGCAATATGTGCTGGACGGTCTGGTTACGGAGACCGAGTTCACTTTCAATGAAGATGAGGAAATTGGCTATCTGAGTGCCAAGGGGCTTGCCTATCTGGATTGGAAAAAGAAAACGGACCGCTATCAGCATGAAACATGGAGCATGGCCGACACTTTCAAGATCCAGAAAGTCCGGGATGAGGAGGAGTTGAGGGACCTGCCGGTCCTGCTCAATTATCCGCGATATTTCCGCTATCAAGTGACCTACAAGCTACCTGATCGATATGCAGGAGCTGAACTGAAGGGGCAAACAGAGGTTGAAGACGAGTTTGGAGGATTCCAGTTTAATCGCCAGGTCCGGAAAAACGGAAATCAAGTCGTTACACGAGAAGAACACTATACCGGAAGATGGGAATTGCCGGCTCGGGAATTCGAACTACAACGCCGAAAACTTGCTAGCCTGACGCGCAAGGGAGTGGAAATCCTGCTGCCCGAAAATGTTGCTGGCCCCTGGATCGAAATCAAAAACTACAAAAAGACAGATGGTTTAGAGCGTCATCGACAAGCGTTTGATACGCATGTTGCAAATGCCAAATATGACGATCCTGACCCGTTGGCCAATCGCGCATATTTTTTTCAGCTCATAGGTGACTATGAAAGAGCCATGGCTGATGTGCAGGCGGCGCTAGCGATTGAATCAGACCCCGAAAATCAGAAGTGGCTGGCGGATTTACAGGTTGGTTCCGATGCCGAAAGCGCCATCGAAAGCTATCAGGAAGCGATAAGGATCAAGCCAGCTTATTTTGATGCGCTGTTGGCTCTGACGAGATTGCACATACGCCGAAACGAGTTTGAAGAGGCAAAACAGGTCCTGAAAGACGGACTGGAAAGAGGCCTTAAAGATGCCGATGCCGATTCAATAAAAATCGAAATCTTGATAGCCGAGGGGAAATTCGACGAGGCAATGTCGATTGTCAATGCTCTGGTTGATGAAGAACCGGATAGTGCCAGTTATCTGGCCGATCGATGTCTGGTTCGGACGATAAGAAACACCAATCTGGATCTGGCGCTAGATGATTGTACCAATATGATCGAATTGGCCAAGCGAGGGACTTATTACCATTTTTTGCGGGCACTAGTCCATTATCGTAAAGGTGACTATCAGAACGCCGTTGATGATCTGGACAAATCGCTGAAGGTCAACGATGAGCTTGGTTATGTTTATCGGGCGCGATCTGCGGCCAATCAAAGGCTAGGCAATTTCACCCAGGCCGAGGATGATTTGCAGGCGTCCAAGTTCTTCTATAAATATTCAGGCTGGTATTGGAGCCATTTCTGGAACTGACTAACTTCAAGCAAAAAAAACGGCGTGAGACCAGTCACGCCGTTTCCCAATTTTCGTAGTTTGCGACCCTCTTGTTAAAGAGTGAAACTATTTTGTTTTACTCTCCGCTTTCTTTTTGGGTGGAGATTTTTTCTTCTTGGCTTTTGGTGCGGCAGCAGTGACTTCGAAGGACAATTCCTTATCCTTGAGATGCACCTTGACTTCGCCGCCATTCTTGAGCTTGCCAAACAACAATTCTTCGGCAAGGGGCTGCTTGATCTTCTCCTGAATGAGACGTCCCATCGGACGCGCGCCATACAGCTTGTCATAGCCGCGTTCCGTGAGCCACGCCTGAGCATCTTCATCCAGTGTGATGTGCACATTCTGATCGGCCAGTTGCAATTCCAGTTCGAGAATGAATTTCTCGACAACGCGAGCTACCACCTCTGGCGGGAGGTAGGCGAAAGGCACAATCGCATCGAGGCGATTGCGGAATTCCGGCGTGAACATACGTTTGACGGCTTCGTCGCTGGCATCTTCTTTCGATACATTGCCAAAACCAATGCCTTCTTTCGCCATATCGGATGCACCGGCATTGGTGGTCATGATCAGCACAACGTTGCGGAAGTCGACAGTTTTGCCGTGATGATCGGTCAGCTTACCGTTATCCATTACCTGAAGCAGGATGTTGAACAGATCCGGATGGGCTTTCTCAATTTCATCGAGCAGCAGCACACAATGCGGATTTTGATCAATGGCATCGGTTAGCAAACCGCCCTGATCATAGCCAACATAGCCCGGAGGGGCACCGATGAGGCGCGATACGCTATGGCGCTCCATATATTCGGACATATCAAAACGCTTGAGCGGAATGCCCATGATGGACGATAATTGCCGTGCAACCTCGGTTTTACCTACACCGGTTGGACCGCTGAACAGATAATTGCCTATCGGTTTATCGGGTTCCCGAAGACCGGCACGCGATAGTTTGATCGCGCTGGAAAGCTTCTGGATGGCAGCATCCTGACCAAAGACAACGCGCTTGAGATCTTTTTCGAGATTTTCGAGCGTTTTCTTGTCGTCTTTCGATACGGATTTGGGCGGGATCCGCGCCATGGTAGCAATTACAGCCTCAATATCTTTAGTCGTAATCATCTTCTTCCGGCGAGAAGGCGGCAATAGCATCTGCATCGCGCCGACTTCATCGATCACGTCGATAGCTTTGTCCGGCAATTTGCGATCGTTGATGTAACGCGTGGACAGTTCCACCGCCGACTTCAATGCATCAGGCGCATAACGGACCTTGTGATGTTCTTCGAACGCTCCGCGCAGGCCAGCAAGAATTTTGATTGTATCCTCAACCGATGGTTCATTAATATCGATTTTCTGGAAGCGCCGCAGCAACGCACGGTCCTTCTCAAAATGGTTGCGGAATTCCTTGTAAGTCGTTGAACCGATGCAACGAATAACGCCACCGGACAGGGCTGGTTTGAGCAAGTTGCTGGCATCCATAGCACCGCCGCTGGTTGCACCTGCACCGATCACAGTGTGTATCTCATCGATAAACAAAATCGCATCGGGCAGTTTTTCCAGCTCGGATACAACCTGTTTCAGGCGTTCTTCAAAATCGCCACGATAACGGGTTCCGGCTAGCAGTGACCCCATATCGAGTGAATATATGATTGCCGGCAACAGCACATCTGGCACATTTTCTTCTACAATGCGCAATGCCAGACCTTCAGCGATGGCGGTTTTGCCGACACCCGGTTCGCCGACATAAAGCGGGTTATTCTTGGACCGGCGGCAAAGAATTTGCACCGTTCTATCAACCTCGGCCTGACGTCCGATCAACGGATCTATGCGGCCTTCCTCGGCCTTTTTGTTCAGATTGACAGTGAATTGGTCAAGCGCGGTTTCTTTCTTGTTTTTCTCTTTCTTTTCTTCTTCACCTTCGTTGCTTGACAGCTCTGCGGGCTCGATGGCCTGACCACCTTTGCCGACGCCATGGCTGATGAAGCTGACCGCATCGAGGCGGCTCATATCCTGTTGTTGAAGGAAGTAAACGGCATAGCTTTCGCGTTCGGAGAAGAGCGCGACCAATACATTTGCACCGGTGACTTCATCTTTACCGGAAGATTGAACGTGAAGAATTGCACGTTGAACAACCCGTTGAAAACCGGATGTAGGGGAGGGATCAATGGCCTTTTCGACTTTCAGGCTGTCGAGTTCGCTGTCGAGGTAAAGAACAACGGCATCTTCCAGTTCGCCAAGATCCACACCACAGGCGTTCATCACCTGTGCGGCATCTCCGTCATCAATAAGGGCGAGGAGAAGATGCTCGAGCGTGGCATATTCATGGCTGCGATCAGATGCGTTTTTGAGCGCCTGATGCAGGGTTTTCTCGAGCGATTCCGCGAACGATGGCATATATTTAACTCCAAAAGTGGGACAATTTTACTATCCCGTTTGCCGAAAAATGTGAGAATTCATCATTTCCCGGGCTTTAACCATTTGCTTCTTCTCTAGATCGGGTGGCTACCAAAAAGATCAAGGGGGCCAATTTATCCGAAGCGTCGCGCATCAAGCCAAAGCTGCCAATATCTATGTGTCGTATCTCCTAGACGGTCTAATGTAGACCAGCTTAACCATGAATATTATTAAACATGGTTAACAAAAGCTTACCGGAAAGCCAGCTTTTATCACTTTTTGAACAGGTTATCGGCGCTGGCGCGATGTGATACAGAAAAATTCTTCTTTGCTTCACAGCGGTTTATCTCAGATTTTAAGACAGAAATACGTTCTTCCAGCTCATCGACGGATAGTGGATCCAAATCCTCTCTTATCAACAAAGCCAGTGGATCATTGGTATTTCGTGGTAAAAATTCTTCGTCGTCCATATCTAAGCACTCTGTTTTTACATTGAAATTGTCAGACTCAATGTTGACCGAACGCTGATTGCTGTCAATAAGAGCCTTGGAGAAAATAGTCGCCAAGACTGTAGCGTAACTTGCGGCATTGAAGGGGGCTTGTAATGACAGTATCAGACGTGTTGCAGTCGGAAATGACCGCAGTTGCAATTAGTGAACCGGGCGGTCCGGGAGTTTTGAAACCGGAAACGATGCCGGTTCCGAAACCAAAATCCGATGAGTTATTGATCAAGGTTGCAGCGGCGGGAGTGAACCGGCCCGATGTGGTGCAGCGCATGGGTCTTTATCCAGCACCGCCGGGGGCATCGCCTTTGCCGGGCCTGGAGGTTTCGGGTACCGTGGTTGCCATAGGAAGTGACCTGGAAGCCGAATGGCTGGGCCGGAAAGTTTGCGCGCTCACCAATGGCGGCGGCTATGCCGAGTTTTGCGTTGCTCCGGCCGGTCAATGCCTGCCAGTGCCCGACAGCCTGACTATGGAAGAGGCGGCGGCATTGCCCGAAACATTATTCACAGTCTGGGGCAATCTCTTCAATCGCGGATTTGCGCGAGATGGTGAAACAGTCTTGGTGCATGGCGGAACCAGCGGAATTGGCACAACGGCAATTCAGCTTGGGAAACTATTTGGTCTGGATGTAATTGTTACTTGTGGATCCGATCAGAAATGCACGGCCGCCAAGCATATCGGTGCAGACCATGCGATCAACTACAAGACGCAGGACTTTGTCGAAGAGATTAAAAAGATTACCGATGGGCAGGGGGTCGAAGTGGTGCTGGATATGGTCGCAGGCGACTATGTGGCGCGCAATCTACAATGCTTGAAAGAAGACGGACGACACGTAACCATAGCGGTTCAAGGTGGAATGACCGCCGAATTGAACATGGCCCAGATCATGATGCGACGGTTGACGCTGACCGGCTCTACGCTGCGCCCGCAGTCCAGTGCACGCAAATCAGTGCTAGCCGACGAAATCTACAAGAATATCTGGCCCGATGTAGAAGCTGGGAAATTCAAACCTGTAATGGATGAAAGTTTCCCTCTCGCGGAGGCTTCCAAAGCGCACGCCCATATGGAGGCAGGTGATCATGTTGGGAAGATTGTTCTAACGGTCGATACATGAGTGGTTGAGGAACCAGATTTTCACGGCGCAAAAGTAGCTCTTTTCGTTGGTAATGAAATTCTGGTTTATCGGCGGGATGACAAACCGGATATTCCATTTCCCAATATGCTCGATCTGCCTGGAGGTGGCCGGGAAAGAGGAGAATCCGGAGCGCAATGTGTTGCCAGAGAGACCCGCGAAGAATTCAGTATCAATATTACGATCGAGAAGTTCGAGTATATCGAGGCTTATCCCAATTGGCGGAACGAGGGATTGGCCGCGCTATTTTTTGTCTGTTACCTCCCATCGGCGGTAATGCATGACATCGTTTTCGGTGATGAAGGGCAAAATTGGCAGACCATGGCTGTTAAAGATTTTCTGATGCGGTCCGATGCGGTTCCGCATTTGCAAGAGCGGCTGACGCAATATGTATATCGACAACATCCTCCAGCATAGCTGACGAGCGTGCTAAAGCTGGAAAATTGCGGCTTTCGTAACGAAAGGGTCACGGAATAGGAATCTTGCTGTCATAAAGTAAAGCTAAAGCGGTTTCAGTGGATCATGTTTCACGGAGCTTTCTTATGAGCAAAGAATTTCCCGCCATTTCCAAAACCAACATTCCTGCTCTCGACGGTAAGCGTCACGAAGCGGGCCTGAAGAAAAAAATTAGGGTCAGGCAAAGGGATCGTACTCATTATCGGACGGTTTGGATATCCGATGTGCATTTGGGAACACGAGGCTGCAATGCCGATATGCTGATCGATTTTCTGGACCATGTTGATTGCGATACGATGTATCTGGTTGGCGACATAATTGATGGTTGGCGGCTGAAGAAGAAATTTTATTGGCCCGACTCCCACAACGATATCGTTTGGCGGATACTGAAAAGCGCGAAACGGGGTACCAGAATAGTTTACATTCCCGGCAACCATGACGAGATGTTCCGTCAGTTTACAGGATTAAACTTTGGCGGTGTTGAGATTCGCCGCTCGGTCATCCATGAGACTGCGGATAAAAGACGTCTACTCGTTCTCCATGGCGACGAGTTTGATGCGGTTATGCTGGCACATCGCTGGCTCGCCTTCGTCGGTGACGCAGCCTATACTTTTTTGATGCGCCTGAACTGGATAGTAAACAAAGTCAGACGGCGGTTCGGTCTTCCCTATTGGTCGCTTTCTAAAATTGCGAAACATAAAGTAAAAAATGCCGTCGAATTTATTGGACGATTTGAAGAATTGGTCGCGAGAGCAGCTAGGAACCGGGGTGTGAACGGGGTGGTGTGCGGACATATTCACACGGCTGAGAATCGCGAGATTGAGGGTGTCCAATATTTCAATGATGGCGATTGGGTAGAAAGCTGTACGGCGCTGGTCGAATTTGGGGATGGACAGATGGAAATCCTGTATTGGGCCGACGAAATTGAAAAACGCAAGCAGTGGCAAAAGGAATATGACAAGGTCGCTAGGGAAATCGCGGCTTTGGAGGCACTGGCATGAGGATCGTGCTGGTCACCGACGCTTGGCACCCTCAGGTCAATGGCGTCGTTCGCACTTTGGATACTACAATCGGTATTTTAAGAAGTTGGGGGCACCAGATTCGCGTAGTTTCACCGGATCAGTATCGGTCTTTTGCCGCGCCTGGTTATCCTGAAATCCGGCTGGCCGTTGCACGCGCATCCACTGTTGGCCGCAGGATTGCCGAATTTGATGCTGATGCGATCCACCTCGCCACAGAAGGTCCGCTTTGCATTGCGGCGCGTCGATGGTGTGAGAGGAATAGTATATTATACTCAACTGCATACCATACACAGTTCCCAGAGTATCTTGCTAAAAGAACCAAGCTGTCTCCTCGTGTGTTCTGGCCCTATATTCGTTGGTTTCACGGCAAATCACAGGCGATTATGACATCAACGGAGAGCGTTCAGAAGCAATTGCGCAAAGAACGATTGTCGCAAGTTCATCATTGGGGCCGCGGTGTTGATTTGGAAGATTTCTCTCCGCGTGTCCCAGCTCCAGAATTCTACAAAAAGCTTCCAAGACCAATTCAACTATATGTTGGCCGTGTAGCTATTGAGAAGAATATTGAAGCGTTCCTGAGAACTGATCAGCCGGGCAGTAAAGTTGTGGTAGGTGACGGCCCGGCGCGTTCGAAATTGCAGGCCGAATATCCTGATGCGCATTTCCTGGGCCGAAAAGTTGGTCGAGAACTTTCCGGTTACTATGCTGATGCGGACGTCTTTGTTTTTCCCAGTAAGACCGATACGTTTGGTCTCGTGTTAATAGAAGCGCTGGCCTCTGGCGTTCCTGTTGCAGCTTATCCTGTAACCGGTCCGGTTGATATATTGAATGAGAATTGTGGTGTTATGCGAAGCGATCTTGGTTCAGCCATTGAATCGGCGTTAAAACTACAAGCCGATGCTTGCCTAGCGCGGGCCAGACAGTTTGATTGGGAGACGAGCGCTCGACAATTCCTAGAAGGATTGACTCCAATCCAAACTTCGCAGCGACTGCACTTATCGCGAAAAATCATTGCAAATGCTGTTTTGGAGAGGGTTTGAACCAAATATCTTGCTCAACCTCGCAAAAGCTCTTACATAAGCACCCAACAGGCCATCTCCGAAAGGGGGTGGCCCTTATTTTATGAAGCTTATGGCTGGGAACAGCCGAAATATCGAAAAGGACGCCTCCATGGCTGAACAAGCAACACCTCTTATGCCGCATGCAACGGCCAGCTGGCTAGTTGATAACACGGGCCTAAGCTTTGACCAGATTGCAGAATTTTGCGGGCTTCATATCCTGGAAGTGAACGCTATGGCGGACGATTTGGCGGGTAGCAAATATACCGGCCGGGACCCTATTCAAGCGCAAGAATTGACCCATGAAGAGATCGAAAAGGCAGAGAAAGATTCCGACTACCGGATGGTTTTGCAAAAAGGTCCTGATCAGGTGCGCAGAACCAAAGGGCCGCGCTATACACCCGTTTCCAAACGACAGGACAAACCCGATGGTATTGCCTGGTTGTTGAAAAATCACCCCGAAATCTCCGACGCGCAAGTGGGTAAGCTTATCGGCACCACCCGAACAACCATCAATGCCATTCGGGAGCGGGAACACTGGAATATTGCCAATATTGTTCCAAAGGACCCGGTGACGCTCGGCCTATGTTCGCAACGTGAACTGGACGCGGTCGTTGCCAAAGCAGCGAAGAAGGCAGGTATCGAGCCGGAAGTTCCGGAAGATACAAAATTGGGCGGTGACAAGGAAGCCTTGATTGCAGAATTGCAGGAAGAGCGTGCGCAAGCGGTAAAAGATGCTGAAGCTGCTCTGGCCGCAGAAGACGGTGAAGAGGAAGCGCCTGTAGAGCATACGGCCGACACTTTGTTCAAAAGCTAAATTTTAGGCTTGGCATTCGCGATATTCAAAACCGCATCATTAGCGGTTATGTTTGTTACTGGTCTTTGCTGACTTTAACCAATCAATTAAATCAGGTTGCCTCTTTGCCATAAGGACGGCATGGTCTTTTTATGGACGCTCTTCGCAAACCCCCCGCCTATGATGCACTTCTCGCTGATCATGGTTTTGATCCGATCGAGTCTGATGGGCTGACTTATCCCCTGGGCGAATATGAACCGGAATTTGGTGAATATTTTGAATTGATGCCCGGTATACACTGGACCCGGACACCGGTACCGGGGCCTTTGAAGCATATTAACAACTGGATTCTGCGCGATCAGCATGATGATGGCGAAGAAGGTTTCGCAATCGCCGATACAGGCCTGTTCATGCCCGCGGCCATCGATGTCTGGAAAACATTATTTGAAGATGGTGCATTGAAAGGGAAACGCGCCACCAAGATCATTGTCACGCATTATCATCCGGATCATGTCGGTTGTGCCGGCTGGCTCTGCAAGCGCTTTAAAGCGCCGCTCTATATGAACCGGACTGAATGGTTGATGACGCGCATGCTGACGCTGGATAATGACGGTGATGTACCGGAAGAAATTCTGGAAAACTGGCGCTTTGCCGGATGGGATCAGGGATTGATTGACAATTTCAGGAAAAAGGGTTGGGGCAGGTTTGCTCGCGCCGTTTCCGATGTACCCATCAGCGTGAATCGCCTGGAAGAGGGGACAGAATTCTCTACCGGCGATCATGATTGGCGTATCATGATTGGCAGCGGCCATACACCCGAGCATGCCTGTCTTGTAGATGACGCCAATCATGTGATGATTTCTGGTGATCAGATTTTACCGCGCATTACATCGAATATCTCGACCATGATTAGCGAGCCTAATGCCGATCCATTGGGAGAATGGCTGGATAGTATTGCGCGCTTCCGCAAGGACGTTGATCCCGACCTTCTTATATTGCCGGCCCACGGGCGTCCATTCAAAGGCGTGCACCAGCGGCTGGACACTCTCGCTGCACGGCATAATGACGCGCTGGACGAAGTGGTTGAAGCGTTGGAGCAAAAACCAATGCGCGTGGTGGATAGCTTCCCGCTGCTTTTTTCCCGAGAGATTGGCGAAGACGTGATCAGCATGGCCTCTGGTGAAGCGATGGCAACACTTCGTCACCTGGAGCACACGGGGCGTGCACACCATAAATTGAAAGATGGGGTCGCCTGGTATAGCGCGACCTAAATCTGCTCTGCCGGATTATCTGCAGTGGGAAAGAAGCGAAACTAGCTTGTCGCTGTGCTTGCATCAGCTGGCGGCTCGACGTCACTGCTATGACAATGCAACGCATAGCCACGCAGGAATATTGCCAGTGCGACAAGTGAAATCAATCCGGCCAAGCCAAAAGGTGCGCCCGGCAGGTATATTGGTGCAGTGGCCACTGTGAAAAAGGCAAATACGGCGGTAAACATCGGCGGACCAACGATCGACCCTATGCTTTGCAAACTGGCAACCGCGCCTTGTAACTCACCCTGTGTTTCGTCGGAAACCGCTTTGCTCATCAGGCCATTTACCGAGGGTTGAAACAAACCCTGCAAGGCCCCGATAGGCAGCGCCAGAAATATCATCCAGCCCTGTTCCGGCCCTGCGACGACGTAGAACACTGTACTGGTGGTCATGCTGATCGCACCAATAATAACGGCTTTTCGTTCACCAATTTTCGGTATTAGGTAGCGGATCATCACGCCTTGAACAAGCGCAGCGCCGACGCCAACCAATGCCAAGGCAAGGCCAATGGTAAACATGCTCCAGCCAAAGGCTTCAATGGCGTAGAAGGCGAATACTATGGGATAGACGATATGACCGATCATCCAGACCAGCAATGCTGCAGCATACCAAAGGACAACACGATTTTGGCCGCTCAACCCCTGTAGAGCGACAAATGCATTGGCGCGCTTTATATCAAATTTGCGTCGCTTTTCTTCGGGCAAGCTTTCTTTCAGCATGAAGAACCCGAAGGCGAGATTAATTGCTGCAAGTGCTGAGGCGGCGAAAAACGGTAGTCGAATACCATATTCACCGAGTAAACCACCAACTGCCGGGCCGATAATAAACCCCAGTCCGAACGCTGCGCCGATCAGTCCAAAATTTTGAGACCTCTGTTCAGGAGGAGACACATCGGCGACATAGGCATAAGCGGTGCTAAAACTGGCTCCCATGATTCCAGCTACAATCCGCGCAACAAACAGCCAGAAAAGCGATGGTGCAAACCCCATTAGAGTATAGGCGATGGCATAGCCGCCCAATGCGCCAAGCAATACCGGTCGCCGTCCAAATCGATCAGACAGATTGCCGATAATCGGACCAAAGAAAAACTGCATCACTGCATAGGCAAGCGCCAACCAGCCGGCATCTATGGCCGCGGCTGAAAGGTCATCGCCAGTGACCTGGGTAATCAGTTTGGGCAGCACTGGCATGATGATACCAAAACCAATCATGTCGATCAGAACGACGGTAAACACAAAGGCAATGGATGCCTTTGACGTTTTCGGTGTTTTTGATTCTTTGTGCGCAGTAGCCATAAGGATCGTTAGCAAGCATGATAGGGAATCACTACCGCCTTATTGATGCGGAATTTCATTGCCTGTTCAAAAAGCACAACTTACAATGATGTCAATGACAGAAAAAAACGAAAAAGTCGCTACGAACGAACGGCCTCCTATCTGGAAGTCGCGCTATAATCATCCAACCCGGTGGGATCAATTTTTCTCACCCCTTTCAATGCCCGCCATGTTTTTCGCATCGGCAGGCAGGAGAGGGGATGCCAATCTGCTCGATTTTATGGGGCGAAAATATAGTTACATGGAGATCGCTGCCGGTGTGACGCGCGTCGCCAAGGGATTGCAGGAACTGGGTGTTGAAAAAGGCGATCGAATTGGGCTCTTCCTGCCCAATGTCCCGCACTATGTCAGTGCCTATTATGGCGCGATGGCGATCGGGGCGACAGTGGTAAATTTTTCGCCGCTTTATACAGTCGAAGAGCTAAACCATCAGGTCGAAGACAGCGGGACAAAAATCTTGTTTACACTGTCCGCGACTGCGGTGTTCCCAACAGCCTACAAGGTACTCGAACAGTCCAGCCTGGAGCGATTGATCGTCGGCAGCGTTGCGGGTGCGCTGCCTGCCGGAAAGGCGCTGTTCTATCGCCTGTTCCGGCGCAAGGAAAATTCGCCACAGCCCGATGATCACCGGATCACCCAGTTTTCTGATTTGACCGACAATGATGGCGACTATAAAGCGCCTAATATTCACCCGGAAAAAGATATCGCGTTATTGCAATATACGGGCGGAACGACCGGAGTTCCCAAAGGCGCGATGCTGAGCCATCAAAACCTTTCCGCCAATGCGCGTCAGATTAATGCGATAGATCCGTTTATCGATGATGAAGACCGGCTGATGGGCGTGCTGCCTTTCTTCCATGTATTCGCAAACAGCGCGGTACTCAACCGCACCATACAACGTGGCGGAGAGATCGTAATGTTGCCGCGCTTTGATGCGAAACAAACTTTGAAGGCAATCACCAAAAATCACATCACTGCGATGCCCGGTGTTCCGACCATGTATCAGGCGCTTCTTGATCACCCCGATATTGAAAAAACCAATTTCTCTTCACTCAAAGTCTGTGTGTCCGGCGGCGCTCCCTTGTCACAGGAATTGAAGAAAAAATTTGAAGCCAAAACCGGAGCCAAGCTGGTTGAGGGATATGGGCTCACCGAAAGTAGCGGGGTTGTGAGTGCCAATCCATATGAAGGCTTGAACAAGGCAGGCACCATCGGCCAACCGGTGCCCGGGACGCTGGTCAAGCTGGTGGACAAGGAAGATCCATCCAGGACGGTTCCCGAAGGTGAGCCGGGGGAACTCATTTTTTCAGGCCCGCAGGTTATGCAGGGTTACTGGAACAAACCCGATCAGAATGATGATGTTTTTGTTAATGGGTTCCTGCGCACCGGAGATGTCGCGCAGATTGACGAGGATGGCTATATCAAGATTGTCGACCGGATTAAGGATATGATCGCGGTCGGCGGTTTTAAGGTATTTCCCAGCCAAGTCGAAGAAGTGCTCTACAAACATGATGCCGTGAAAGAGGCCTTGGTAATTGGTGTGCCCGATGATTATCGGGGAGAGACCCCAAAAGCCTATGTCGCGCTCGAAGAGGGGGAGGGCATCTCAGGCGAAGATCTGAAAGCATGGCTCAATCCGCAACTCGGCAAGCATGAGAGGGTGGTTGATGTGGTTGTTCGGGAAGCATTGCCCAAGACCATGATCGGGAAGCTGGATCGCAAGGCACTGCGGGCGGAAGAGTTAGATTAAAGCGGCTGCTGCGGGAGAAACATAAACCGTTGGACGAGAAGAGCCCCCATTTGCGAGTATCAGAAACTCCATCGCAAGTGACAAATTGCAGGACTGTTCCGGAATTCAGTTGCTGCGTGCCGCCATAATCTTTTTGTTTCGCGCTTCTACTGCCATCAGTGCTTTGAAAACACTGAGCTTTGGATGTATTTTTCCGGTTCGGCCAATACTATCAAGCTGCTCATAAAACCAGAATATCGCGGCGAAGCTATCCATTGCCTTTACCATCTGAAACCGTTTCAGAAAGCCAAGCCAGCCGGGAATGAGATGCAAGTCGTCTTCGTAGCGGGGCAGAGCATCCAGTCCGTTTAGCAATTGATTGGGAGCATCGGTCATGATGCACATCGGACGCCCCAATCCAATAAGGTCGGCTGCACCGCTCTCCAGTGCCTGTTCCATCGCAGCCCGGCTTCGGAATCCGCCCGTGACCATGAGAGGAATATTGACTGCATCCTGCATCGCCTTGGCAAAATCGACAAAATAGGCTTCGCGGGCTTTGGTCGAAGGCGCCATGTTCTTTGCAGTACCGCCATCTTCGGTTTCCGCTCCCATTAACGCAGGTTGTTCGTAGGTGCCTCCCGAAATTTCCACCAGATCTACACCAGCCGCTTCGAGCCAGCCCAGAACCTGAAGGCTGTCTTCAAAATCAAATCCGCCTTTCTGGAAATCGGCGCTGTTCAATTTTACCGAAATTGGAAATTCAGGACCGACGGCGGCACGCACCGCGTTTACGGTTTCGAGCAAGAACCGTGCGCGATTTTGCAGGCTGCCACCATATTCATCTTCGCGAATATTGGCGATCGGACTAAGGAAACTGCTCAATAAATAACCATGTGCAGAATGTATTTGAGCGCCGGTAAATCCTGCTGCCTTGCATGTTTTTGCCGCCAAGGCGAACCGGTCAACCAGTTCCTTGATTTCGTCTGTTTTGAGAGCCACAGGCTGGCCAAACTGGCCACCCGGAAGACTGGTTGCCACAGCCGAAGGCGCTTTCGGATGTTTGTTCACATTGGTTTGCGTCTGTCGCCCTGAATGGCTGATCTGGGCCCAGAAATGATTGCCGTTGCGGGTTGCCGCCTCTGCCCAGCTGGTAAGCGCGTTCATCATCGCATCGTCAGCGGGCCCGTCAATCACCACATTGCCGGGGCGCTCGAGATGATCCCGGTCTATCTGGATGTTTCCGCTCAGCAACATACCCGCGCCGCCGTCGGACCATAATCCATAAAGCCGCTCTAGCTCCTTTGTCGGCATGCCATCGGGTGTCGCCATGCCTTCGGTCATCGCGCCCTTGCCGAACCGATTGGGCAATGTTGCGCCGCATGGAAGTTGTAATGGATCGGCCAAGGTGACTGTCATAAGAATTGCCCCGTTTTCAATTGCTATTGAAAACTGATTCTGTCGAAATATAGTATTTTTGGCAAGCAGAACCGTTCGTTAACGACATAAAATACTGTTTTTGGGGCGATTTGGCTTTTTCGATAAAAGGTGTATAGTCTTGCTAAGTCAGTTGAGGGGACATTCAGCGGCTTATTTTTGAGAGATGACTGCAGGGGAAAATATATGGTTGCGGCAGCTTCGCGTGATACCGGTTCAAAAGCATCTTCAGGTAATATCCTAACAACATCTGGTGACGTCCAGTGGGATAAGAAGTTGAGCAACAATTGCGCGTTCGCATTGCTCACTTACACTTTGCTTCAAATTTTTGTGGTGATGGGTTCCCTTGAGACCAAAGGGATGTCTGTTGCGCCCTATTTTGGATTGCTTTTGCTAGTGGCGATCATCATTCCGGTATGCCGTAAATATGAACAACGCTGGCAAACGATGGCAAAAAGTGGGCTTACCCATCAAAGCATCAATGCAAAATATCGGAAGGACCAGATTGTGCTTTGGGTGCTTGCTTTGGGACTGCCATTCCTGTTTGTTGCAATTTTCAAGGTCGCCGCCACAATGTTCTGAAACGCGATAGGCGTTTCTCTTTCCCAGTTATTGACCTCTGCTAGTGCCGCACCTATGTCCGGCGCATGTTAAAACCTTCTGAAGCGCAGGATCGCGCTGACTCACTAATTTCCCAAGCGAAAAATGCCGGGGCCGATGCTGCCGACGCGATATATGTCTGCGATGCCGCAACGCAGGTTTCGATGCGGCTTGGCAATCTCGAAGATGTAGAACGGTCTGAGGGAGAAGAAATCGGATTGCGTGTTTTCGTTGGCAAGCGATCTGCAACGGTTTCTTCTTCTGACATGGACCCGAAAATTTTATCCTCTCTGGTCGGTCGTGCCCTGGATATGGCGAAAGAGGCACCGGAAGATCAATATGCCGGTCTTGCTCCGGAAGAACTAATCCTGAAAGGCGACCCGCATCCCATAGATGGCGACGACGGGCAGGATCCCGAACCGGAATTGCTGCGGGAAATGGCGTTGAAAGCAGAGGATGCAGCGCGCGCGGTTGATGGTGTTACCAACAGCGAAGGGGGCGGGGCCAGTGCCGGTCGGTCTATTGTCGCACTAGCAACCAGCCATGGTTTTTCGGGAGCCTATTCAACCAGCGGATATAGCGTTTCGGCCAGCGTGATCGCTGATGAAGGCGATGGAATGGAGCGGGACTATGCCTATGGCAGTGTACGTCACCTGGAAGACCTGGACAGTCCGGAAGCTATAGGTAAAGAAGCCGGCGAACGTGCGGTGTCACGATTGAATCCCGTCGAATTTCAATCGGGATCAATGCCGGTAGTATATGATCCACGTGTCGGCAATACATTGCTGGGACATTTTACCGGGGCTATTTCGGGTAGCAGCATAGCCCGTAAAACCAGCTTTCTGCTGGAGGCTCTGGACACGGATGTGTTTGACAGCGCCATTACCGTAATCGATTGCCCGCACCGAAAACGCGGCCTGCGGTCCAAGGCATTTGATGGGGAAGGACTGGCCACTTCCAAAACCAAATTGATCGACAATGGTCGTCTGACACAATGGATCATGGAAAGTGCTTCAGCGCGGCAATTGGGGCTGCAGCCAACTGGCCACGCCGCTCGCGGTATTGGCGGCGCACCGGGCGTGAGCACAACCAATTTGCATATGTGCAATGGTTCGGTCAGCAAGGCCGATCTAATCGGTGATATCAAACATGGCGTCTATATCACTGAACTTATTGGAATGGGCGTCAATCCAGTCACCGGCGATTATAGCCGCGGTGCGGGTGGGTTCCTGATTACCGACGGTGAAATTGGCGCGCCTATTTCGGAAATCACAATCGCGGGCAATCTGACTGACATGTTTAAAAGCCTGGTTGCCGCTGACGATCTGGAATATCAATATGCTACCAATGTCCCTACTTTGCGGACAGATAGCATGACGGTTGCCGGTGGTTGAAATCGATTTCGAGCGGGTTATTGCGATCGCCAAAGAAGGCGGTGCGTTGGCCATGCAGCAATGGCAGCTTGGGAAAAATGCCGACAAGACTTGGGAAAAATCCCCTGGCCAGATTGTTTCCGAAGCCGATATCGCGGTTGATAACTTCCTGCGCGCAGAACTGGAGAAGCTGGTTCCGCAAGCGGGCTGGCTGTCCGAGGAAACTCATATTGACCAAAGCGGTGCCGGTGAAGACCTGACCTGGGTGGTTGATCCCATTGATGGTACCAAGGATTTTGTGAAGGGTAAAACCGGATGGTGTGTGTCGGTAGCCTTGGTCCAAAATGACGCGCCGGTGTTCGGTGTGCTCGACGCACCGGCTATGGAAGAAACATGGGTTGCCAAGTTGGGCGACCATACAGAGGTGAATGGCAAGCGGTTGGTGGCAAGCCAGTGTACGGATTATAATGGCGCACGACTACCTGCCGAAGAATTGCCACCAGAATTGAATCTGGTCGCGGTTACCAAACCCAACAGCATTGCACTGCGAATGGCGATGGTTGCGGATGATCGAGCTGATCTCGTAGCCTCGACCCGATGGGGTCATGAATGGGATGTCGCCGCCGCTGATGTAATTGCGACAGAGGCTGGCGCGCGGGTGTCGGATGCGCTGGGCAAAAGGCTATCCTATAACGGCACCCACGGCAAAGCGCTTGGCGTCATCTGTACGTCTGAGGGGTTGTTTGATGCCGCCGTTAAACGGATTAGCGGCTATATTGACGAAAACGGTCCCAGCGACTGATTATGCGCTTTTCATCTCCGACCGGGTCCAAAGGTTTCTTCGGTCGGTAAATGGAGAGCCAAATAGAGCTTGTCCAAACGCCTTCGCGATCCAACCCGCTTTCGCGACCTTGCTAGTGTAGATCCGTTCATCAAGTGACCGGCCGCCGCTCGCTTTTATTTTGCGCGCAATATCTCCATAGATACCCGCAGCGGCCAGCACCGCCCATCGGGATCGAAAGGAAAGAGCAGCAGCGCCAACCTTTGCAGAAGCCTCATATTGTGAAGCAAGATCGCAAAGGCGATCGACCAAAGTTATCAGCGCTTCGCGGCGATTTGAGTTCATAATATTCTGCGGATCAATGCGCATTTCCATAAGCCAATCTTCGGGAAGATAGCATCGACCCGCTTCGTCGTCCTCGGCAATATCGCGGGCAATATTGGAAAGTTGAAAGGCGAGACCCAGATCGCAAGCGCGGTCCAGTGTATCTTCATCATCTGCAGAAACGCCCATGACAATCGCCATCATGCAACCGACAGCTCCGGCAACATGGTAGCAATATTGGAATAAATCCCTTTCGGTTTCCGGACGCCAGCCCTTTGCATCAAGTGCAAAGCCATCAATCATGTCTTCGGCATATTTTTTGGGAATGCGGCACTCCTCAGAGACCATGCCAAAGGCGTCGAACGGGGGCTTGCCGGTTTGTTCCCCACCGTGGGCACGGGCAGACATCATGCGCATGGCGGCGATTGTTTTTTCGGCATCGGGAACGTTCGACATGCCGTGGCCGTGATCCTGACCATCCGCCAGATCGTCACAGGCACGGCACCAGAAATAGAGAAGCCATGCCCGTTCGCGGGTTTGTTTGGAAAACAGTTTTGATGCACGCGCAAAGGATTTGGAACCGCGTTCGATGCTTTTCTTGGCATGTATGACTAGGTTTGCACGGTTCACAATTGGGTTATGCCAGATCTTCCAGCATCAACTCCGCTGTTGCCTTGGCGCTCCCAACCACACCCGGAATACCCGCGCCGGGATGTGTGCCTGCACCGACAAAATAGAGATTTTCGACGATATCATCGCGATTATGTACACGGAAAAACGCACTTTGCTGGAGCAGCGGTTCCAGACTGAACGCACTGCCCAGATGGGCATTGAGGTCCGTTCCAAAATCCTGAGGCGTATAATGGAATTTGGTGGTAATCCGCTCGTGGATATCAGGAATAAGGCGTTGTCCGATTTCATCCAATATGCGCTTTTCATATTTCGGACCCATATCTTTCCAGTCAATCGGCAGTTTGCCTTGATGGGGGACCGGAGCCAGAACATAGAATGTGCTGTGCCCTTCTGGCGCCATGGATGGGTCTGTGATGGTAGGGTGATGCAAATAGAGCGAGAAGTCGCTTGGTAAAGTACCGTTCTTGTAAATGTCGTCGAGTAGGCCTTTATAGCGCGGGCCGAACAGGATCATATGATGCGGAATACCGGGCCAGGTGCCTTTCATCCCAAAATGTACGACAAACAGCGATGGTGAGAAACGCTTCTTTCTGAGCGAACTTGTTGCGGTTCCGCTGCGATGCTTGTGGCTTAAGAGATCGCGATAGCTATGCATCACATCGGCATTGGTGGCGACCGCGTCAAAAGATTCGGCCCAGCCCGATTTGCAGGTCACACCGGTCGCTTTGTCACCCTCGGTTTGGATTTTGGTGACTGCATCATCGAGCCGGATCGTCCCGCCTATCCGTTCAAAATGCTTGACCATTGCAGCAACCAGCATGTTGGTACCACCTTTCGCAAACCAGACTCCACCGGTTCGTTCGAGTTTGTGGATCAGACCGTATATCGCGCTGGTCGACATCGGATTACCGCCAACCAGAAGGGTCTGGTAGGATAGCATTTGCCGCATTTTGTCGCTTTTCACAAAGCTGGAAACTTTGGCGTAAAGGGACCGATAGGCTTGATATTTCATCAGTGCTGGTGCTGCGCTGATCATTGATTTGAAATCCAGAAACGCTTTTGTGCCCAGCTTGATATAGCCTTCCTCATAAAGATGCCCGCTATATTCCAGGAACTTCCTGTAACCCTCCACATCGTCAGGCTCAATTTTGGCAATTTCAGCTTCGAGCTCGTCCGGATCATTCACATAATCGAAATTGGTGCCATCGGGCCAGTTAAGCCGATAAAATGGCGAAACCGGTATTAGTTCGATATCTTTTGCCATATCGTGACCGGTCAGGTCCCAAAGTTGCGTCAGGCAATCGGGGTCGGTAATTACGGTCGGCCCGCCATCGAAAATATGACCATCTTTTTCCCAAAAATAGGCACGTCCTCCGGGCTTGTCGCGGCTTTCCAGAACCGTTGTGTGGATGCCGGCCGATTGCAGGCGGATCGCCAATGCAAGGCCGCCGAAACCAGAACCGACAACCGCGGCTTTGCGAAATAATTCCGTTTGGGATTTGGATGCGTCATTCATGGAAAAGGTTACTCAACGATATTTTAGCATGACAGGAATGGCTTTGGTAATCGGTACAGGCGGCTTGCCGGACAACAGCGATGCTTGATCCCGTTTGGTCGATTTACCGGCATAAAATCTTTCGATCAAAGCTTCATCTTTGGAATAGGTGTGCTCCAATGTCAGATAGCGTTTTTCAGGCTTGGCTGCTTTGAACATCATGGCACAAAGCATGCGATAGAATTTGCCGTTGGCCCAATGTTGAAAGGCCAGCTCCTTCAGCAGCTTGTCGAGTTTCTTTTGTGTAACCTTTGGCATGTCGGCTATCATCATGGCAGTTTTAACGGCCATTGGCAGGGAATAGCTGGTAATGGGTTGAACCAGTGCGGCACGAACACCTGCGCGCGCATCGGGACCTTTGTTGCTCTCCCAGAACGCCTCGAAATTCCCGCCATACAATACCGGTAACTGTCCGGTTTCGCTATGCACTATCTGGTCGACTACCCAATCCTGTTGGTCGGCATATTCTGCAATACGGTCATTTAGCTGTTTTGGATTTATCTCTTTTGTGTCCGAGTAATAGGTGTCTTCGACAAAAATTTCATTTTTGCCAAAGGGCAGGCAATAGACGAAACGATAGCCATCGATCTGCGCCACCGTGGCATCCATGATGATCGGACGTTCCAATCCGTGGGGTGCTTTTAAGCGGAGCATTTGCCCGCAAAATTTTTGCCAGCCATATTCCAGCGCAGAAATATCGCCGCCGCCGCGAACATCCAGAACGGCTTTGGCGGTAATTTCCGTATCATCATCAAGCTTTAGAATGCCGGTTTTGATCTTCGTGATTTTATGTCCCGTTCTCAGGTTCGACTTGGGCAACCGAGCGCGGAGTTCGAGATCAAGATTGGCGGATTCAATGGAATTATAACCGCTGCCAAGGCTTCGACTATATTTCGGAAAATGCACATCATAGCTCTCCCAAGACCGGGAGATCAGTGGTTCCAATAACCACCGGTGGTCTTCGTCAATATCGCTATCAAAAAACGACCAGATATGATTGCCACCAAAATGATCCTCGGCCTCGATCAAAGCAATATCGAGCTCTGGCTGTATTTTGTTCAAAGCCAGCGCGACAAGGCCTCCCGCCAAACCACCACCGGCAATCGCCAGATCATATTGGTTTTTGGCTGATGCGGTTGGTGGCATGTAGCGGCTTTAGCTGATGGTTAGGGTGGGGGGAAGCCTGTCTGATGGTCGGTAGTGTAAATACTGGTTTTGCGTTGTTTTGGCGAACATGATAGGCGCCAGTAATGGAGGTCATGCTATCATGAGCACATTTCGATTAAGGCAACTTGTTATCGCCTGTGGATCGCAGGACAGTTACGCAGGGATCAAGGAAATATTGGGCTTGGGAAGCCCGTTCCATGACCCGGGCGTTGCGGAATTCGGGCTGCATAATGCGGTTTTTGTGCTTGGCGACCAGTTTTTGGAGATTGTTGTACCAATAGATGACAATGCACCGGCAAAGCGCTTTATCGATCGATCCGGCGAGGGCGGATATATGGCGATTTTCCAGACCGATAATCTCGCTGCAGCCAGGCAGCGAATTGCCGATCAAGATATTCGTAGCGTCTGGAGTATTGATTTGAAAGATATTGCGGCGACCCATTTGCATCCGGCAGATGTTGGTGGCGCAATAGTCTCGATTGATCAGGCTATTCCGCCAGAAAGCTGGCGTTGGGGCGGCAAAGACTGGCAAAGCCGGAGCGTACCTGGCCGATTGACCGGTGCCCGGTTGAGCAGCCCGGATCCAGAACGATTAGCAGCCAGATGGGCGGCGGCATTGGGGCTTCAGATTGAAACTGACAGTGATGTTATTGGGCTGACTTGGGACGAAGGCCGATTGGATTTTGTTGAAGGCAAAATCGAAAAACTGCAACAATTCGATTTGGCCATTGCAAACCCGGGAGCCGCATTTGCGAAAGCGCTGCAAAAGGATCTTCCGGTCAACGACGATAAAATTATGTTTGCAGGAATATCATTGAAACTCGAACAGTTGAAAGACTGAATACCGGTGCCAGATATCATGCCCGTTTTGCTGTCCGCTATCGCGATGACATTGATTATCGGCGGGCGTTATATGCTGAGTAGCGGATTTTTTGCATGGCTTACGGAACGCATCAAACCGGACCATTATGCCAATCTCAAACCGCAAATATCTCGCGAAATTCGTTGGTCGCTGCTTTCGGCAGGGATATATGGCATACCGGCCGGGATCGTAGCCTGGGGCTGGCAGAACCTGGGTTGGACACAGATTTACGCTAATTCCAATATGTACTCATTGTGGTATTTGCCTGCGTCGCTTCTGCTCTATCTCTTCATTCACGACACATGGTTTTACTGGACGCACCGCTTGTTTCACGAGCCATCCTGGTTCAAACTGGCGCATGCAGTGCACCACGACAGCCGGCCGCCAACGGCATGGGCTGCAATGAGTTTCCACCCGGTCGAGGCGATTTGTGGCGCTGTTGTCATTCCGGCTCTGGTCACCGTAGTTCCGATTCATGTGGGCGTATTGGGTTTGGTGTTGTTGATCATGACCATTATGGGGATCACCAACCATATGGGGTGGGAGATTTTCCCGCGCTGGCTGGTTCAGGGACGATTAGGGAAGTGGCTGATAACTGCCTCCCATCATGAGAAACATCACGAGTTGTATAGAGGTAATTATGGGTTGTATTTCAGGTTTTGGGACAGGCTCTGCCGCACGGATATCGGGCTTGGTAATTTTAATGGCAATGCCTCTGACGGCAAACGCGTCAGCAGCTGAAGCTCCAGCGGTTACGGCACCGGCAGTAGCCGCATCGATAAATGTCTCTATTTCGAACTTGCGCTCGGCTAAAGGTGATGTGCTGTTGTGTCTAAGCACAAATCCGAAATATTTTCCGGATTGCCGGAAAGACAATAAGGCGCGCAAGATAAAGGTTTCTGCCGCCAATGCACAGTCGGTAAAAATCGATAGTGTAAAACCGGGAACCTATGCCATCGCACTGATCCACGATGAAAATGCCAATGGCAAAATGGATCTGCGCCTGTTCCTGCCACGAGAAGGGTTTGGCTTTTCCCGCAACCCCAAGATCGGCATGGGGCCGCCAAAATTTAAATCGGCTCAATTTACCATGGGTGCGGATGATGTGAAATATGCAGTGAAGATGAAATATATATTGTGATGAGCAACCTCGTATCCAGAATCGCGATAGCTGCTTCGGCTTTGGCTTTTGCCGTTCCGGTATTGGCGCAGCCCGAGCCTGGCGAACGGAGCGGACCACCTGCCGGAATGCTGGCAGACAGTGTATTTGATGATACCTATGTCACTATCGGACTGGGAGGCAGTTACAGCCCCAGCTATGATGGTTCGGATGAATATAGTTTCTCGGTTCTTCCAGTCATTCTGGGTAGTGTTGAGGGGATAGACTTTACGCCTCGCGGGCCCGGATTCGCGGTCAACGTCATTCCGGAGCGCGACAATGCCAAAGTTGATTTTCGGTTCGGACCGGTAATAACGGCCAGTTTTGACCGGGTGAATGATATCAAAGATCCGGTTGTCGAACAATTGGGCGAACTGGATACGGCCATTGAAATTGGACCCACTGCGGGGATTCAGATTAACCGCATCACCAATCCCTTTGACTCGCTTACCGCAGCATTGGATGTAAAATGGGACGTGGCCGGCGCGCATCGGGGGATGGTGGTTTCGCCAAGCCTCACATATTTTACCCCGGTTAGTCGCGGCGCGGCTATCAGTCTGGTGTTAAACGCCGAACATGTTGATGACGATTTTGCCAGCTACTATTACACGATAACGCCGACGGGAAGCATGGCTAGCGGATTGCCCACCTTTACTGCTGACGGCGGCTGGAAAAGTGTCGGCGGGACGGCCTTTGGCGTGATTGACCTTGATGGCAATGCACTGAATGGCGGTTGGAGTGCTATCGTTCTGGGTGGCTATTCCCGTCTGTTGGGAGATGCGAAACGATCGCCGGTCACGTCCATTCGCGGCAGTGCCGATCAATGGTTTGGTTCGATTGGCGTGGGTTATACTTTTTAGGCACTATTCAATTTTGTTGAGACGTTGATCCAGCGCGTGGTTTTTCATGGCCTCGATGAACAGGCGCGTCGCTGGCAGGGATCGGCGCGATCTTTCGAACAGCAGATTTATCGGTAAGGGTGCTGGGTTCTTCGGTTTCAATAACTCGATCAACCGGCCAGCGGTAATGGCTTCCTCGACTTGGTAACTAAGTAAATTGGCCACGCCCAGGCCGGCTTCTGCCGCCGCGACGATCGAGTCTACGGTATTGAGCAAGAGCCTTGGCTTGATGCGTACAGGCTTCTCCTTATTCTGCCCGAGATGCCACTCGCTCACCGCTCGAGGCCCCGAACTGCCGATGGTTTGATGATCAGACAAGTCGGCTGGTTTATGCGGATGACCATGCCGTGCGAGATAGCCCGGACTGGCCACGATTTTCTGTCGCACCTGGCCAATGGGAACCGCAATCAGGGCGCTATCGGCAAGTGGCCCAATGCGAACGGCCATGTCGATGCCTTCCTCAACCATCCGGACGTTACGATCAATCAGCATCATGCGGATATCGAGATCGGGGTGCTGTTCCAACAGACGGAAAACCACGGGCAATACATGGATGCGGCCAAAGGCAACTGGCGCAGTGACATAATATTGCCCGCGCGGCTCGGAGGTAGCACCCGACAACTGCCGCTCGGCATCATTGAGATCGGCCAGGATCTGTCGCGCTTTTGGAAGAAAAACCGCCCCGTCATCGGTCAATGACACGGCCCGGGTCGAGCGGTGAAACAAACTGGTGCCGAGCCGTTGTTCCAGCGCTGAAATACCTCTGGTAACAGCGGGAGGAGATACCCGCAGTCCTTTGGCCGCCGCTGCGAAACTGCTCTTTTCCGCGACGGCAACAAACATTTCCAGCGTCTGCAATCGATCCATTATTATTCCAAAAATTGCAATAGTGAAGTTCAAATATACTATATTATCACAATATAGGCAATCGACTATCTCTCCAACTGCGCGGCCGGTTGAGCTTTTCTCTCTCCCGATCCCCCCGGCTCCCGGTCGCGCTAAACAGGAGTAAATAATGGCGCAAAATTATATACATACGCTTTTTACCGATGCAGCGCGGGATATGCAGGAGCAAGCCGGGTCACGCACAGCATATGCCCGCATGGAAGAAGGCGCAAAAGGCAATCCGGATCTATTGGGCAAGAAAGAAGCCATGTTCATTTCAGCCCGGGACAGCTTTTACATCGCCAGCGTAACCGCTGACGGGTGGCCCTATGTCCAGCATCGCGGAGGCCCGGCAGGGTTTGTAAAGCTACTTGATGGCAACCGGATCGCATTTGCGGATTTTCGCGGCAACAAACAATATGTGAGTACAAGCAATTTGCAGGCCGAGCCCCGGGTATCTTTATTCCTGATGGATTATCCCAACAAGCGGCGGCTCAAGATTATTGGCAGGGCACAAATCGTCGAACTGGATGATGATCCGGAACTGGTTACTTCGCTGATGAGCGCAGATTATAAAGCAGTACCCGAGCGCGTCTATGTAATCGAAGTGATCGGTTTTGACTGGAACTGTCCGCAACATATCACACCGCGTTTTACCGAAGCAGAAATAGCCGAAGTCGTTGCCCCGTTAACGACCGAACTTGCACAATTGCGCGCAGAAGTGGCGCAATTGCGATCTACTAAACCCAATCTAACCCCCGAAGATGGAGAATGAAAAATGACCGAATCCCTGACGACTGGAGTGCACCATGTTGGCCTAGCCCTTCCCGATATCGAAGCTGCGAAGGCGTTTTTTACCACCGGTCTAGGATATGAGCATGTTGGCAGCGTACCGGATTATCCAGCGCATTTTGTGTCTGACGGTTCAACCCTGATCACTTTGTGGCAAGTCAGCGATCCATCGACCGCTGCTACATTTGACCGGAAGAACAACATCGGTTTGCACCATTTGGCAATTGGTGTGACCGATGAAGCTGCGCTTTCCGAAGTCTATAGCCGGGTCAGTAACTGGCCGGGAGCCGAAATAGAATTTGAACCCTGTCCTATTCGCGAGGGTTCTGCGACGCGGCATTTCATGTGTGCAATTCCCGGCGGAGCACGAGTGGAATTTGCAACGCCCTTTGCTTGATAGAACGGCCAAAAGCTATCAAGAATATTTCCATGTATAATAACAATATAGGAACCCGCTTTTGTAAAGCGGGTTCTATTTACAGTATTTACTCTATTATTCGGGATCCAAGTATCAAGGCCGTTCGAACAGCAGCTATTGTGAGCTTTTTACATATTAACCCTATCTAAACCCATGAAAGGTAAAAATGACGGACAAAGAGGGACCGTCCTATGTCCAGTGGTCATTCACTGTCGGAGAAATTGTCGAGCGATCGCGGTTTGGGAGCCGGGATTGCGCTTGCCTTTGCCCTTTCGATATTTGTTGGACTAAGCGGTTGGCTATTGCCCACGGCCTGGTCCAATTTACTGGGTGACAATCTTCCCATTGAAAGAGATATTAGCGCCGCACTTTTACTAAATATCGCGTTGATATTGCTGATTTGGCGTCGGTCGGGTCAGCTTTCAAAACAAAAATCTGCTGCAGACAAAGCGGACCAGCGGGCCGACCTGTTTGCGTTGACCGATCATGCCACCGGACTTTCCAATCGTCCTGCCATCGTCGCAGAGCTAAATCAAAACCTTGCTGATCGAACGCCGGTTGCAATGATCGCGCTGGATCTGGATCATTTTAAGAAGGTAAATGATCTATACGGCCATGAAGCTGGCGATGAGTTGTTGGTGCAGATTGGACAAAGGTTGCAACATGCCTGTCCTACAAATGCGATTTGCGCCCGGCTGGGCGGGGATGAGTTTGTCATCCTGCTTACCAATGGTGATGCTGTTTCAAAAAGAGCGATGCCGGTTGCTGAGAACATTCTGTCCGCGTTTGAGGATGAATTCGCGATGACTGTGGGAAGCGCCAAAATCAGCGCCTCGATTGGGGTCTATGCTTCCGCTGACCCAGAAAGCAGCGCTACGGATGTTTTTCGGCGTAGTGACATTGCCATGTATCAGGCAAAACATAATGGCAGCGATCAGATCGTACAGTTTGAACCAAAAATGGAAGCTGAGGTTCATCAGCGCTATCAAATGGAAGCCGATATTCGCGCAGGCATCCCCAAAGGTGAATTTGTTCCCTATTATCAGCCTCAATATTGCATTCGCGGCGACAATTTATTGGGGTTTGAAGTGCTTGCTCGCTGGAACCATCCAACCGGCGATTTGATCGAGCCAACGGAATTCATACCTATCGCTGAGAACACAGGGCTAATTTCCTCACTGTCCATGTCTGTGATGCGTCAGGCGCTGGAAGACGCCGCGAGTTGGGATCACAATCTTGTTCTGGCGGTCAACATCTCACCCGTGCAACTGAACGATCCCATATTGGATCAGCAGATCATGAAGATGTTGATCGAAACTGGCTTTCCACCACAGCGACTGGAACTGGAAATTACCGAAAGCGCATTGATGGAAGATACCGATCAGGTGCTGAATATCATCACCAGCCTGAAGTCTCTGGGCATCAAAATATCACTTGATGATTTCGGCACCGGCTATTCTTCCATGACCCAGCTTAAGAATTTCCCGTTTGATCGGATCAAGATTGATCGCAGCTTCGTGCTTTCCATGCTGGACAACGAAGAAAGCGCAGCCATCGTCAATAGTATCGCATCGCTGGCATCATCGCTTGATGTGCCGATTACCGCAGAAGGCATTGAATCGGACGAGATCAGGGCCTGTCTCGACGATATCGGCTGTTCCGATGGGCAGGGATGGCTCTATGGTCGCCCGACTTCGAGGGATGAATTGCTGAAAGACATGCCGGAAATTTCGTTGAACACCGGAAAAACGAAGATTGAGGCTGTCGATATTGAACAGAGCCAGCCGGTTGATGAAAAGCCTGCTGACGATCAGTATCTAAAACGCTCCGCCGGTTAGCCCGGTCCGGTCATCCATTTCGGGATTAGCTATATCTCAAGCACAGCAAAAAAACACTGTGGTTTAATCAATTGATTAAGATCAATGTTACGGTCTTTTCTTTCTTTCAAAAGTCTGGCTCGGCGGATCGCGACCGAGCGAAAATGACGAGAGGAAAGAAAGCATGTCTGGACCGGAAAATGGCAGTGAGAATCATGTCGATGTATTGATTGTAGGAGCCGGAATTTCCGGCATTGGCGCAGCATGGCACATGCAGGATCAATGCCCCGACAAATCCTATCTCATCCTTGAAAAGAAGGACACTTTCGGGGGAACCTGGGAGACACATAAATATCCCGGTATCCGGTCGGACAGTGACCTGTACACCTTTGGTTATCGGTTTAAACCCTGGGTCGGCGCGCCGATTGCCTCTGCCGAAGAAATCCTGACCTATATGGGTGAAGTCATCAATGACAATGGCATTGATGAACATATCAACTACGGCCACACTATCACGGGCTGTCATTGGTCCAGTGATTCCAATTTATGGACAATAGAGGCAGTCAACAGCGAAGGTGAGAAGCAGGATTTCACCGCCAACTTCCTCTGGATGTGTCAGGGCTATTATAGCCATGAAAAGCCCTACACACCGGACTGGGCGGGTATGGATGACTATACGGGTCAGATTGTTCATCCGCAATTGTGGCCGGACAATATCGACCTCAAAGACAAGCGCGTACTGGTGATCGGTTCCGGTGCGACCGCTGCCACGGTTGTACCGGCCATTGCAGATGAATGCGCGCATGTAACCCTGCTGCAACGCTCGCCAACCTATTTCTTTCCCAAAAGCAATGAGAATGAGTTGGCGGACCGGTTGCGTGAAATCGGAATTGATGAACCGACCGTGCATCAAATTGTACGTCAGCAAATCAACTATGATCAGGAGGTTACGGTCCAAAGGTGCATCGATGAGCCCGAGGTTGTAAAGGCAGAACTGTTCGCAGCCGCCAAGGAATATCTGGGTGACGATTTTGACATGGCACCGCATTTCACTCCAAGCTATCGTCCCTGGCAACAGCGTGTCGCATTTTTGCCCGATGGCGACCTGTTTGTGAAAATCCGGGAAGGTAAAGTGTCTGCGGTAACCGATACCATTGACCGGTTTACCGAAAAAGGTGTTTTGACATCATCGGGAGAAGAGCTTGAAGCGGATATCATCGTCACCGCGACCGGTTTCAATCTGTCCGTGTTGGGTGATATTCCGTTCAGTGTCGATGACAAAAAAATCGACTGGAGCGATACCATTACCTATCGCGGGATGATGTTTACCGGTGTGCCCAATATGGCCTGGGTTTTTGGCTATTTCCGGGCCAGTTGGACCTTGCGTGTCGACTTGATGGGTGACTTTGTGTGCGGCCTGCTAAATCATATGGATGATATGGGCGCGCACCGCGTCGAAGCAGCGCTGCGACCAGAAGATGCCGATATGGCTATCCTTCCCTGGATGGAGCCGGAGAATTTTAATCCGGGATATCTGATGCGCGACATGGACAAGATGCCAAAGCGGGGCGACAAACCGGAGTGGATGCATAATCAGGATTATTGGCGTGAGAAGGAAGAAATTCCTGCCATCAACTATAATGCCGATGAATTTGTTTATGATCATGTTGATGCTGGATTGCGTGATGTAGAAGCGGCGGAATAAGGCGGGCCACCGGTAAAATTTAATCGCAACCAAACTGTGATCTGCGCTCCATTTTGGGGCAGGCGATCAATCTCATCCGTTGCATGGCAGAAGGTCGATGACCTTTTGCCGTATTAGTGCTAATCTCGCTTTTCCAATGACAAGGAGGTTGGCGACTATGGGAAATGCTGCAAATATCACCGGTTGGATTACATTTTTTATCGGCCTCTATAGCCTTGCAGCCGGTATCGGAGAGTTTCGGCAGCCCGGGTTTTGGGCCGGAATGCTTCGCGAAGTGCGCGCCAGTAGTGCCATTCAGTTTCTGACTGGCATGGTCACCATAACCATTGGCGCTGCGATATATCTGGTCAATCCTTATGATCCGACAGACATTCTCTCGATCTTGATCACCGTGATGGGTGCTTTTATTTTCCTGGAAGGTGCAGTGATCATGGCCTTTGGAGACTGGTTCATGGGAATAGCTGGCAAGCTCATGAATTCCGGTAATAAAATATGGGCCGGGTTATCCATTGCCATCGGCATTGCAGCCATGGCAGTTGCTTTTGTCCGGCTTCAGGTGACCTGATCCAAGCCGACAGATGGAGATTGCATGGCCCTAGCTGACCAGATCGCAGTTGCCGACTTCCCGATAGCCATTGACTTCCTTGCCATCACCGGGATCACATTCGAGTGATACTTTCTGGCCAAGGCCAGTGAAATCATCCATCAATGTATCAAAGGCCGGCTGGTTTATCGTGGCCAAATATCCTTTGCCGTCCTCACCGGTGATATCAAGCCCAGCCGGGCTCATTTCATAGATAACCGCATTCAACGATCCGGATATTGTAATCCGGCCGGTGTCAGCCGGTTTTTCCACCGCTGATTTCTCTTCACTGGTCGCATCCGGACTGGCTTTGTCATCGGCGGTTTCTTCTTCTTTTTCTTCGTCTTTCGAAGCATCCGGATCGGCTGATTCCTGCGCCTTCTCGACAACAGCATCTTCGATTCTGTCGTCATCCAACTTGTCGCCATCAGTTGTGTTTCCGCTACATCCACAAAGAGCAATCAACGTCGTTGCGGCAATGGCCAGTCTCATAAAACCTCCATAAGTCACTGAATATGAGCTCTTTCAATCATGAAGTTGGTTGCTAGTCAAGCCGGCGTCAGAGCCTTGAAATATTGCTTCAGTGCATTTGCGATCTCTGCTCGCGCACCATTGGCGGTTGGAAGGGCACCTACAGCGGCAAAGGACGTGTGGATTTGGCCGGGGTAAGTAATATTCCGCGCTGGCGTTCCAGCCGCGGCGAGCGCCTCGGCATAAGCCTTTCCCTGATCACGCAACGGATCGAACTCGCCGGTCACAATCAAGGCAGGGGGCAGGTTTGCAAGGCTTTCGGCAAGTAATGGAGAGGCTTTCGGATCCGTGTGATCGTCGGGGCTGGTATAATGGGCCCAGAACCAATCCATCAAAGCCTTGGTCAAAACAAAACCCTCCGCATTCTCGGTCATCGAGGGGCTGTCGTCTGTAGCATCGACAACGGGCGTGATTAAAACTTGCCCTCTAATATCGGGACCGCCTGCGTCGCGTGCTAGCTGGCTGACAACCGCAGCGATATTGCCGCCCGCGCTCCATCCCGCCACAGCCAGCTCACCGGATATGCCACCGAGTGTTTCGGCATTGTCTGCAACCCAGTTTAGAGCCGCAAAGCCATCATCGGCGGCGGCGGGAAAGACATGCTCGGGTGCATGGCGATAATTGGCTGACACGACGATGCTGTTTGAATTCACGCATAAATCGCGGCAGAAGGCATCGTCCGATGTGTGATCCCCCAATACCCAGCCGCCGCCGTGAAAATAGAGCGTGATTGGATGTGGCCCCGGCGTTGCTGGCCGGTAAAGACGATAGTCCAAATCGCCGTCGGCACCGGCATATTGACCATCCAGCACTTCATCAACAGCGGGACCGGGAGGGTTTCCGGCATTGATTGCGACTGATGTTTCACGTGCCTGTTCGGGCGACATGGTTTCAAATGGTGGCAGGTTCAGCTCGTCTATCATTTCGAGCAAGCCAACCACATCGGGTTGTTGGCGTCTGACCAGCCCATCATTTATGCGTGAACCATCCGGTCCATCAAAAGCAAAGCCGAGATAATCCTGCGCAGCTACATCATTGCAGACCCGCCGGTAAGCGGCCACGCCGCCAACATAAGGCAAACATACCCGGGGCTTACCGGGAACATTTGCGCCCATGTACCAGCTTTTTGCCTTCGGAAAGAGCGTCATATCGCTGGTGGCCGTACCATATTCCACCCAGCCGATTTCTGCCGTTGGTGTGGCATCGATAATATCGAGGTTTTCCTTTTCCATAAATTGCAGGCAGTCCGCAATCCATTCGACATGCTGTTCGATGGACACGATCATATTGGACAATACCGATGGACTGCCCGGACCAGTGATCATGAAAAAATTGGGAAAGCCCTGGGCGGTCAATCCCAGATAGTTGAGCGGACCATCAGACCATTTTTCTTTCAGGCTTTGTCCGCCGCGACCGACAATATCTATCGCCAGCAAAGCGCCGGTCATCGCATCAAAGCCCGTGGCAAAAACAATCGCATCAAACGCAAAATCCTGATCCTGGGTAGCGATGCCCGTTGCGATGATCGACCGGATCGGATTTTTCTTGATATCAACCACATCTACATTGGGGCGATTGAAGGTTTCATAATAGTTGGTGTCGAGGCACGCGCGCTTGGTACAGATGGGAAACTCGGTAGGCGTCAATATATCTGCCAGTTTGGGGTCTTTAATGGCGCTGCGGATCTTGTCCCGTGCGAAATCCGCCAGTGTTTTATTGGCTTCTTCATCCAACAGAATGTCTGCAAATTCCGATCCAATATGCGGGATCGCTCCGGTCGCCCATAATTCCTCATAGCGTTGCTGGCGTTCTTCTTCAGACACCGTCAAAGCAAAATCCATCGCTTCCTTGCCGGGAACCCCTACTTTTGTCCAGCGGGCTTCTTCGCGATACTCCTGATATCGATCTTTGACAGCCAATTTTTCCGGCGCAATCGGTCCGTTGCCAGCCGGAATAGAATAGTTAGCGGTACGTTGGAATACGGTTGTGCTGTCTGCTTGTTCGGCGATCAGCGGGATTGACTGTATGCCGGACGAACCGGTTCCAATCACACCGACTTTCTTGCCTGTGAAATCAACGCCATCATGCGGCCAGCTATGGGTGCGATAAACCTCTCCGCCAAATGTATCGATACCTTCGATATCAATGTCTTTGGGTTGCGAGAGACACCCTGTGGCCATGATGAAAAACTGGCTGGTGAAGCTGTCACCGGTTTCAGTGGTGACGCTCCACTGTGCCGCAGCCTCATTCCAAACCGCATTGTTCACGCGGGTTTCAAAGGAAATGTCACGGCGCAGGTCAAACCGTTCGGCGACATGCTGCGCATAACGCAGAATCTCTGGCTGGGTCGCGTATTTCTCTGACCATTCCCATTCTTGCTCGAGTTCGGGATCAAAGCTGAATGAATAGTCGATGCTCTCAATATCACAGCGCGCACCGGGATAGCGGTTCCAGTACCAAGTCCCGCCCACATCGTCGCCCGTTTCAAACGCGTGGACGGTCAGTCCCAGTGATCGCATTTTGTGAATCAGGTAGAGCCCGGCAAAGCCCGCGCCCACCACAATTACATCGAAATCCTTGCCATTTGATCCAGCCATTTCCCACTCCCAAAAAACTTCGACCCACTATCTGAATCACTTATGACATAAAGTTGACCAAAACTCACGAAGCATTTAACTGTCTGATTAAACATATATTGAGAGGATCCCACAAGCCATGAACGCGATCACCATAGATAAGGAAGCCCTCAAGCAAAAATATGCCGAGGAACGCGACAAGCGCCTGCGCAGTGATGGCTCGGCGCAATATGTGCGCCTGGAGAGCGAATTTTCCGATCTGGCTACCGATCCCTATACGCCGCTTAAAGAACGCGATCCGGTCACGGATCATGTGACCTTTGCCTTTATCGGCGGCGGCTTTGCGGGGCTTGTGGTTGGCGCAAGATTAAAAGAAGCGGGCATCGACGACGTTCGGATCATTGAAAAAGGCGGTGACTTCGGCGGCACCTGGTACTGGAACCGCTATCCCGGAGCGCAGTGCGATACGGCCTCTATGATCTATATGCCTTTGCTCGAGGAAACCGGGCATATGCCGAGCGAGAAATACGCGCATGCGCCGGAAATCAGGGATCATTGCTCGCGGATTGGCAACCATTTCGGACTCTATGAGCACGCTCTATTCCATACCGAAGTCGAGGATCTGGAATGGGATGCAACGCAGAAAGTCTGGATTGTCAGCACCAATCGCGGCGATGCCTTCACCGCCAAATATGTGGGAATGGGTACCGGTCCGCTCCATGTTGCCAAGCTTCCAGGTCTTCCGGGCATCGAGGACTTCAAAGGAAAATCCTTTCACACCAGTCGATGGGACTATGACTATACCGGTGGCAATCCCGAGGGGGCCTTGATGGAAAATCTGGCCGATAAGCGGGTTGCCATTATCGGCACCGGCGCAACGGCGGTGCAGTGCATTCCGCATCTGGCCAAGGCTGCGAAGGAATTGCTGGTATTTCAGCGTACCCCATCGAGCGTTGACCGGCGTGACAATGCGCCGATTGAGCAAGACTGGTTTTCCGATGTCGCGGAAGAAGGGTGGCAGAGGAAGTGGCAGGAGAATTTTGCCGCGAACCTGGGCATCGGTTTCCCCGAGGAAGATCTGGTCAATGACGGCTGGACAGACTTGGCCAAGCGCGTGCGTGCCAACCTGAAAGAAGTCCCGCCCAACGAATGGACGCCAGCAAAAATGCTCGCATCTTTCGAAGATTCCGATTTTCAGAAGATGGAAGAAATTCGCCAGCGCGCGGCCGAGCTTGTCGATGATCCGGATACCGGCGAGAAACTGAAAGCCTGGTACCGCCAGCTTTGCAAGCGCCCCTGTTTTCATGATGAATATCTGCAGGCTTTCAATCAACCGGCCACGCGTTTGATTGATACCAATGGCAAGGGTGCGGAGCGGATCACCGAAAACGGAGTCTATGCGGCGGGTCAGGAATATGAGGTCGACTGCATTGTCTACGCCTCCGGTTTCGAAGTATCTGTCGATTATGTTTCGCGGGCCGGTTTCGATGTCACCGGCAAAGGCGGGCTAAAACTGTCCGAGCATTGGGAAGAGGGCATGCGCACCAAACATGGTTTGCACATGGCCGGTTTCCCCAATGCGTTCATGGTCCAGCCGACACAGGCGGCCAACTTCATCGCCAATGTACCGCACAATATCGTCGATCATGCCGACACCATCGCCGCGATTGTCGCGCATGCCGAACAGAAGGGGGCTGACACGGTCGAAGTAACTGCCGAGGCAGAGCAAGCGTGGATCGAGTTTCTGCAAACCGGTCTGGGCGTCAATATCGGCAATACCGAATGCACGCCGGGCTATTATAATAACGAAGGTGCAGGCTGGGGCGAGCGTGATCGCTTCATGCTGGGTCATCCACACGGCGCTGTCGCCTTTTTCAATTATATGGACGGCTGGCGTAAATCGGGCGAGTTTGAAGGCTTGGAATTTGGATAAACCGCACTAGTCCCGAAAGGTGAAAGGCCTTCGGATATTCGGTCCAACCAGATGCCGCTTACCGATCAGCACATCACTATCATCGCAGAAGACTGCTTCTGTGTTGGCGAAATGATATGCGTCGCCCGCAGGGCTGCACAGTTCAAGGCCTGATCTGGCTTGCCAGCGTTTGCCGTTGCTCAGGCCCACCACGAATATTTCTCCCGAATAGGCGCTTCCATTGCGTTGGTCAGGCATGCCGATCCAGCTGCAGCTTCCTGCCTCAAGTCGCCACCAACCGACACTAGACCAGTTGGCACGGCGCGAATAATAGCCCCAGTCATAGTAGGCGAAAGCAACGTCGATGGCTCGCCGCGTCCTGTTGCAAAATTGCACCTCTGTTTTCTGGCCTTTATATTCATATTGCGCCAGGCTGTTCGGTTGGGTTCGAACCGCTTTGTAAACCGGCTTCTCATTCACTTTGGCACGAGCGGGAGAAACGGCGGTTGGTCTGATCCGCGTTGACCAGACTTCGGTTTCGTTGCGAACATAAGCGAAATCTCCGCCCAATCCCTTGGTAATGGCGACCGTTAGCCCTAGAAAAGACCCGCTATAACCATACCAGATCCCCAGGTCGGTCCCGACACCCTTGTTGATTGAACCACTGCCGCCATGTGCGGTTCCACCGATGCCGTTTCGTCCGGCTTGGTTGGTACCTTTAAAGAACCCGACAACGAGCCCGCCTCCACCGCCAAGTGTTCCTATTTCAAAAGCTTTTGTACGATATTGTGACGGGTTCAACTGTCCCAGCACGTCAAATGCATAACCGCGTTCGAACTCTCCGCCTATTCCAATGCCGCCACCGCTCGTAAAACCGATAGTTACAGTGCGATAGCCCTTGTCCCGGGCCAATGTCATGGTTTCCGAGTAGCAACGTGTTTTGACCACCGCGTCATGAAACCGCCGATTGCCAGCTTGGCGCAGAATATTTCCGGGAATTGAACATGATGCCCAGATGCGTATCACGCTGCTGGCGAAGTTCGTTGAACTGGCTGCCATCCGTCTGGCATTGGTCAGAATTCCGCGGCCGGAAGTTGATCGCTTGCGACACACACCGGCATTGGGATCAAGCGGGTTGGAGGATCGTTCGACAAGTCCCTTGTTGCAAGGTCGCCCCGGTCGTTCATATATTTTGCAGGCGCGCTGATTCAATCCGCCGCATTTCGTTTTGGCCCATGCAATCGATGCCGATGGTCCTGCGGTCGCAGGAATACCAGCAGAGCACAAAACTGCCACCGCTAGCCCGGCAACATAGACATATCTCAAGATGTGCATCCGCAGTCCCCTATATTGAAGACGCGACCCATGTAGTCAGCTAACTGTTAATAGCGCGGTTTTGAACAGGCAATGAATGTTTTGATTTCAGATTTCTATGACCACTAGACCTCGCCGAACAATCCGACGAACCTCCTTCCAATCCCCGGGGAGTCGTTTGACTGAGAGGTGCGCGTAACGCCGCACGACCCGCAAAAACCGAAATCGGTGTGACCACCGGCCCGATAGCAGGCTCCAAAAAGTGCATGTCGCCGCTCATAGCGGCAGTGGCATAAGAGTGGCGATGCGGGAGATTCAGCTGGAGGGCGGCGAGGAACCGGCAAAGGCGTGCTAAAACTGTCCGAGCATTGGGAGGAGGGCATGCGCACCAAACATGGTTTGTGTCTTGCAGTTTATCATATCTGTAAGGTTGTTTAACTTAGGGATCCGGCGGATTGGGCCCGTCTCTAACTATTCTCCAGCGGTTTTGATTCCCTGGGCGACAAGAAAATCCGATACATGTTTGTCGAGAATGTTTAGCATTTCTTCTTCTGGTTCGGAATAATATGCATCTATCCAGCGTCGCAACAACGCCGATATTGCGCCGCTGAGCAAGGTATATTGCATGTCATCTAGCATGTCGCCATATTGTGATCTTTGAAATTCGATCCTGATCATATTGGCGAGCATGGATCGAAACCTGAGGGCCAGCATATATCCAGACCTATTGTCTTTTTGGCGCTGGATGACCTGCTTTCTATCCTTTATTTGCCCTAATAGTGGTGACAGAAAGCCAATTGTTCCATTCACATCCAAACCGCGCCCTTTGGTTGGAATATTGGTTATGGCGTTTTCGATCCAGGTGAACAGGTTTTCAAGCAGGTCACCCTTGCTTGAGAAATGTGCATAAAATGTTGTGCGGGAAATTCCGGCTTCCTTGCACAGCATCGAAATAGTGATGTCTTCCCAAGCGTTTTTGGGCATCAGTGCAATTATTGCCCATGCTAAAGAAGTCTGTGTTCGGGAAAGATCTCCTGTGTCATTGCTATTGTCATTTATGGAACTCATTGGGATATCACAGCTGCAATATTTTTGAATTTTTAACGTAATCTGATTGTAAGGGTGGGGGCGCGTTTTTCCCGCCATGGTTCAAAACCATTGTCTGCCGACTAACTATCACTCTGAATGTCCTTGAGTGCTTCACGGGCTTCACTGAGTTTCAATCCGACGACTTTAAGGTCAAGTCGGTCGGCCTTGCTCAGGCATCGTTCAATCGATCTTAACAGCCCGTCAGTTTCCGAAATAAAACAAGGTGTTGATTGTAGTGTTGATTGTGATTTTGATTGTATCTTTAATCGCTTTGGAAACACAGTCAGCCCGTGAACTTTATAATCATATTCCATCGCGTTTAGTCCCTCCTATACGATTGGGAGCCAGTCATTTTTCCGGGGGTTGTTCAATATGACTGGCTCCTTCGTTTATATGCAATACACCTTGACTGAGTGTAGATTCCCCCGTCGCTATTTGAGGGCTCAAGGTTTCTTGCATCTCGTTTTGCTATCTCTGGAGTAATGATCAAAGCAAGAATAGAATGTTGAAGTACAGCTAAACCGAAGAAAACTGAACATAAACACCTCGATTGTTCGGAGTCTTGTAAAAAAATGTAAACACTATTGTTTGGATAGTTTTTTGAAATTTTGCATGTCAACCCATCACTTGTGAAATCACCTGGCGATAGAATTTATATAGAAATGCCATAGGACGATTGGTCGTGACAATGGCTCGATGATAATCTAACACTTGTCCATCCCCGGGGAGTCGTTTGACTGAGAGGTGCGCGTAACGTCGCACGACCCGCAGAACCTGATCCCGTTTAAACGGGCGGAGGGAGGGAGCGGACCATTTCCCGCACTCTCTCCTTCGAACAATGGAGAGAATTAATGGCTGACCTTCCCGCAAAAACCGAAATTGGTGTGACAACCGGCCCGATAGCAGGCTCCAAGAAAGTGCATGTCGCCGCCCATAGTGGCAGCGGCATTCGCGTGGCGATGCGGGAGATTCAGCTGGAGGGTGGTGAAGAACCGGTACGGGTTTATGACACCAGCGGGCCTTACACTGATCCCGAAGCGCTGATCGATATTTCCACCGGCCTCAACGAATTGCGCGCCCCATGGATCCGCGCCCGCGGTGATGTTGAGGAAGTCAACCAGCGCGAAGTGAAGCCCGAAGACAATGGCCAGCTCGGCCCCGACCGTAGCGGGGGTGTTGCTCCATTCCCCAATGTGCGCCGTAAAGTGTTGCGCGCCAAGCCGGGCATGAATGTCAGCCAGATGCACTATGCACGCAAAGGCATCATCACCCCGGAAATGGAATATGTTGCCGAGCGCGAAAATCTCGGTCGTGAGCGGCTGAAAGAATATAAGCGCGATGGCGAGAGCTTTGGCGCGTCCATCCCCGATTATGTCACACCCGAATTTGTCCGCGACGAAGTCGCGCGGGGCAGGGCGATTATTCCGAACAATATCAACCACCCTGAAACCGAGCCTATGGCCATTGGGCGCAACTTCCTCGTGAAGGTCAATGCGAACATCGGCAACAGCGCGGTGGCATCCGACGTCGCGGCGGAAGTCGACAAGATGGTCTGGTCCATCCGCTGGGGCGGCGATACCGTGATGGACCTTTCCACCGGCCGGAATATTCACGACACCCGCGAGTGGATCATCCGCAACTCGCCCGTACCCATCGGCACCGTGCCGATTTATCAGGCGCTGGAGAAAGTCGGCGGCGTCGCCGAGGACCTGACCTGGGAAATCTTCCGCGATACGCTGATCGAGCAAGCCGAGCAGGGCGTCGATTATTTCACCATCCATGCCGGCGTGCGTCTACCCTATGTGCCGATGGCGGCGAAGCGCGTTACCGGCATTGTCTCGCGCGGCGGGTCGATCATGGCGAAATGGTGCCTCGCGCATCACAAGGAAAGCTTCCTCTACGAACATTTCGACGACATTACCGAGATTATGAAAGCCTATGACATTGCCTACAGCCTCGGCGATGGCCTGCGCCCCGGTTCGATTGCCGATGCCAATGACGAGGCGCAATTCAGCGAGCTCTACACACTCGGCGAGCTCACCCACCGCGCATGGAAATCCGATGTGCAGGTGATGATCGAGGGCCCCGGCCATGTGCCGATGCACAA
>Ga0316204_10002130_pt1 | contig 46965 bp, 34 predicted proteins | sample 6monrhotite_MG_2_FD_205661 | JGI IMG/M metagenome (GOLD analysis project Ga0316204, IMG submission 205661) | Microbial mat bacterial communities from mineral coupon in-situ incubated in ocean water Damariscotta River, Maine, United States -... | ecosystem: Environmental > Aquatic > Marine >... | reverse complement strand
ACTGCGTTTGTAGATTGCTTTTTCCTGAACAAAGGCCTTGCTAAATTCTTTTTGCTGAATGAACAACCAACTAAGTAGTTCATTAAATAATATATCTGGACTTTTTTGGAGCTTTTTTAAGAGTGTTTTCCGAAGCATAATATTGGCTTCGTTTGTAGGGTCGTCGGTCACATAAAAACTAAAGTTTCGCTGTGCCGTAGCACGATAGCTAGCGTTGCTTTGCACCAATTCAATGTATTTTTCAAACATTAAATCAAGCTTTCCCTGTTCCCCATAGATTTTTGCTAATTGTGGATTGTAGTCTCGATCTGGGTCCAATTTCATCGCCATTTCGTAAGTAGTTGCCGCTTGGTCGAGTAAACTATATTCAGAAAATGTTCTACCCACAGTATAGGCACTAAAAGGATTTGCTCGCACGGCTTCAATGGCGTTATTATAACTAACGTCTGCCAAACTATCTTTTTGTTGCAACGCATAATTGTACCCTAACTCAACAATAAACCGTTCAGAGGGCCTTCTTCTATTGATGTGCTTCAGGATTTCAGCTTCGGCTTCCTCAAATTGCTCTAATTGTTGATGGGACTTTATAATGTAGATGGGGTAATCGGTTCTGGAAGGATTTTGACTTGCCAATCGGGTGAAAACAGCCAAGGCTTTTTCATAGTCTCCTTTTTCAAAATAGTTTTTCCCCAATGCTTCGTTCTGGGCAAAGGCAGGTACGCTAAGGGCTAATAATAAAAGGAGAATTACAACACGCATGAGGTAAATATAAGCAATTGATTTCTTAAAAATATCTCAAATATTGAGCCACTTTCAGAAGAAAATAAAACCGATACAGGAATACTCTTAGTTTATGATATCAAATCCACAATACGGCACCAGTACCTTAGGTATTTTGATGCCCTCTGGAGTTTGATAGTTTTCAAGAATTCCAGCAAGCACTCGTGGCAGTGCCAGTGAACTACCATTAAGCGTGTGCACTAATTTATTTTTACCATCCGTATCCTTAAAACGCAATTTCAAGCGATTGGCTTGAAAAGTTTCAAAATTGGACACTGAAGAAATCTCCAACCAGCGATCTTGGGCGGTTGAAAACACTTCAAAGTCATAGGTCAATGCTGCGGCAAACCCAAGGTCTCCTCCGCACAAACGTAAGATTCGATAGGGCAGTTCAAGCTCATTTAAAATATCCTTTACATGGGCTACCATGCCGTCCAATGCTTCATAACTAGTATCTGGGTGCTCGATACGAACAATCTCTACTTTGTCAAATTGATGCAGTCTATTCAAACCTCTTACATGCGCACCATAACTACCCGCTTCACGACGGAAACAAGGGGTGTAGCTTGTGCAGGTGATTGGTAATTGGTTGTGCATCACCAAATCCCCTCGGAACATATTCGTTACAGGCACCTCAGCCGTAGGGATCAAATAAAGGTCGTCCACGCCAGCGTGGTACATTTGTCCTTCCTTGTCAGGTAATTGACCAGTGCCAAAACCAGAGGCTTCGTTCACTAAATGCGGTACTTGATATTCGGTATAACCGGCGTCTGTATTTTTATCTAAAAAATAAGCGATGAGCGCGCGTTGCAATCTGGCACCTTTTCCTTTGTAAACAGGAAAACCTGCTCCGGTAATTTTCACCCCTAATTCGAAGTCGATGAGGTCATACTTTTTGGCAAGTTCCCAATGGGGTAATGATCCTTCAGCAAGGACAGGAATCTCACCTTCACTAAACACCTCTTCATTGTCTTTCTCGTCCGTTCCAGCTGGCACTAGCGTGTACGGAATATTAGGAAGCGTATACAACAACTGTTGTAGCTCCTCAGCAGCTTCGTTTAGTTTTTCCTGAAGTACTTTAGACTGTTCTTTCAGCTGACCCGTTTTCTCTTTCAGTAAGTTTGCCTTTTGAACTTCACCATTTTTAAACAGCATTCCAATTTCCTTAGAAAACACATTGCTTTGCGAAAGGACCTCGTCCAATTGTGCCTGAGTAGCGCGACGAGTTTCGTCTGCTCCTAAGACAGCTTCCAAACCTTCTTTGGCGTCGATTCCTCTTTTTGCGAGGGCTTCGACAAAGGCGTCTTTGTTTTCGCGTATGCTGTTTATTTGTAACATCTTGCTTTCAATTTTAAGAAGACAAAGTTACATAGACTGTAAGCTATATCAAAGTATGATGGCTATTATTAGAAGAATGATGATTAAATATAACAAAGTTTATTCGTCTTTCACAGGGAGGATTTTTCTGCTATAATTTTCGACGGAAGGCAGGATCCAGTCATTGTGTTGAAAATGCAGCCATTTTACAGAGGCTAAATCTACTTCGGAATCAATCAATGGATAATAGGAGCCACTATTTACGCGCACCTGACAATTTACAAATACGGCCACATCATTGCCTTTTTCAAGTTCGAATTGTTTGATGCGTTGAGCCAATTGCCAGATCATATCTGGCTTTGTTCGTATCGAACGTTTTTGTTTTTTGGAGAGTAGCATCCCGTAATTAAAGTTGTTCCGCTGGCCAGTTTCCTTGTCCTGCGTATAGATGGTAAGTCGGCCACTTTTAGTTCGTAACATCATACGCCAAGCGAGACGATGTCCCTCTTCGTTCCAAAGGACGTCATCTTGAAATGCCCAGTGGCGGAGGGGTAACCCAATTTGTGTAATAAAATAGACGGCAAAAAACACTGTCAAACCCTTTCGATAGGTGGGCACTTTAATTTCGCCTTCGGTGTATATTTTTTTCTTCGGAAGAAACCGTCGCTGCAGTGTTTCAGAAGAAAAGAAAAACAAGGAAAACGCGATCGACATATACGGGAATATACCTATTTGAAAGACCACCGAATTGAACAAATGAAAGAATATGGAACAATAGAAAGCGACCAGTCGGGTGCGTTTCCAAAGCAATAGGGGCACGATTAATAAGTCAAACAGGATTCCTACATACGCCATGCTGTAGTGAATCCAAGACTGTTGCAATAGATCTCCGATCAGCCAATAATCGCTCTTTCCTTTCATAAAAAGAGCGGTCACGCTTCCGTCTAACCAGTCTGGGTAAATTTTGGCGATGGAGGCATAGGTATATACAATCCATATCTGAAAAATGACCACCAGATAGGTCCAGCGGGGTACGGATGCCGATTTCAACGAGCTGTTTTGGTTGGCGTCTATGGACAGCCAACGATTCGCCGGCAGTAAAACCATGACCCAACATAACAACATCATCAGGTAATAGTGGTTGTTATAGGATGTTTTTTGCATGAGGTACACACAAGTCCACATCAGGGCATAACAAAACATGCTATAGCGGTATTTATAACCTAGGGTTATGAGTATGCCAAATACGCCCATCAAAGCAAAATAGAAATACATCCCATTGCCTGGTAGTGGCTGAAGAAAATCGAAGCCAATAAAGTTGAAGGTAAATTCCGGGTCTATAAAATTTCTGCGGACCCAACCTGTGGCAATGGCGCCAAAGGCTTCAATAGTAATTAATAACCCAAAAGCCACCCGCCAAAGTACGAGGCCAGTATTATCAATATGTTTGAATAAAAATTTATTCATTCTCTTTTAAGAAATCTCTTGCAAAGGCTTCGTCACTTCGAATGGCATGAATAAGGGCATCGACGGATGAAAATGCTTCCTCATCCCTAATATGCGTTATAAATTCGAGACGTAACTTTTGGTCATATAAGTCTGTATCTAAGTCTAAGAAGTAGCTCTCAATGGTCGTTTTTGTCCCGCCAACGGTAGGATTTGTGCCAATACTGGTAAGCCCATATACCCGTTGCTCATTAATCATGGAGCGCACTAAATACACACCTTTCTTTGGAATTAGTTTGTGAGGCTGGTCAATTTTCAAATTGGCCGTTGGATAGTGTAATGTTCTGCCGATGCCTTTTCCCTTCACCACAACGCCATTTAACATATAGGGATATCCGAGATATTTGTTAGCGGTGGTAATATCGCCCACATGTAAGGCATTTCTAATTTTAGTAGAGCTTACAGCAACCTCATCGAGTTCTTGCGCACTTATTTCCTCCACTTCAAAGTTATAGGTGCGACCAAATTCACGTAGGTTTTCAATATTAGCTGTTCTATTGCGGCCAAAGCGGTGGTCGTATCCAATAATAATTTTCTTGGCGTTTAATTGATGCACAAGAATATCTCTAACGTATTCCACAGCAGTAAGTCGCGAGAACTCTTTTGTAAAAGGTTGCACCACCAAGTGATCGAGTCCAAGCGCTTCTAGCAGTTGTTTTTTTTCTGAAAGGGTATTCAGTAGTTTTAGGTCGCCGTCCTTTTGAAGCACCATACGTGGGTGAGGGAAAAAAGTAAGCAAAACGGAATCAAGGTTATCCTTTTTAGCGCTTTGAATAAGACGTTGTAAGAGGGCTTTGTGACCCAAATGAACCCCATCGAAGGTCCCAATAGTAACCACACTACCTTGGGTGTTTTTATATTCCGTGGCTGATTTGTATTCCTTCAATTTATTTGCCGTTATAGGTGTTCATAGTATGGTTTACGCCGGCCAGTCCAAAGGATTCTACCATCTGAACAGCAGTAGTTAACCGGTCTTTTAAATGTGCTGTTTCTTCCTCACCCCATGATCCTAGAACATAGTCTACTTGTCTGCCTTGACCAAAGGTGGCACCAATACCAAATCGGAGGCGATTGTATTGCGTAGTTTGCAGGTAATGCTGTGTGTCTTTTAAGCCGTTATGCCCACCGTCGCTCCCTTTTGTTTTAAGCCTCAATGTTCCAAAGGGAAGGTTGAGGTCATCGGTAAGTACTAATAAATTTTCTTTTGGAATTTTTTCCTTATCGAGCCAATATTTAATAGCCTTTCCACTGAGGTTCATAAAAGTACTTGGCTTTAATAATAAAAACGTTCGCCCCTTTTTTTTGAAGGTAGTAAGGTCACCAAGTTTGACAGTTTCCCATGTGAGATCGTTTTGTTCGGCTAAAAAATCTAAAATTTTAAAACCGATGTTGTGTCTTGTATTTTCGTACTTGGGACCTATATTGCCCAGCCCAACAATCAAGAATTTTTTCATGGGATCGTCTTCCGTTAGATTCTTTTTCGAAGTCTCACCGCTTTTAGATGCATAGCGGCAGCATATTTTTCTGAAAAAGGATCGCATTCAGTTTATATTTCAGTAAAAATAAAAAAAGCATCCCGATTATCGAGATGCTTTGGTTTTATATTATGAAGAAATAATGGCTTATCCTTCAGCAGATGCTTCAGCAGCCTCAGCTCCTTCAGCAGCTCCTTCTTCTCCTTCTTCTCCTTCTTCATCTTCGTCCTCTTCGTCCACCACGGCAGTACGAGAAGTTCTAACTTGACAAATTACTGCATCATCAGAATGCAGAATATTGAATTTATCTTGTTCGATAGAAGATACGACCAATTTAGATCCAATTTTCATTTCAGTAATATCTGCCTCGATAAAGTCCGGCAAGTTTGCAGGAAGTGCTTTTATTCTTAGTTTACGATTTACAATTCGCAACACACCACCATTTCTTACTCCTTTAGAGTTTCCGACTGTGCGCACAGGAATTTCCATCATCACTTCTTTATCGTCGAAGATTTGATAGAAATCAATGTGAAGAATTCGGTCAGTCACTGGGTGAAATTGTATGTCTTGAAGAATGGCTGCAGCTTTAGTTCCATCTTCTAAGGCAATTACAACTGTATGTACGTCTGGGGTGTACACTAAGTCTTTAAATGCCAGTTCGTGTGCTGAAAAGTGAATTGGCTTATCCCCTCCGTATACTACGCAAGGAACCTGTCCAGCATTACGTAAGGCTTTGGTAGCTACCTTGCCTACGCTTTCTCTTTGAGATCCGTTGATTGTAATTGATTTCATGTTTCTTTAATTATATGTATAAACGCCTGGCTTTGTGCCAAAGCGGGTGCAAATGTAATGGTTTTTTTGTTTTTTTTCTGAAGTTATTCAGCTTTTTTCGCCAATAAGTAAGTTGCTCGCAGCATGCGAGTTATCTCAGTAGTTCGGGCTGTACCATGAAAAGATGGGACTACATTAGAAACTTTGAACTGATCGACTGATTGCCATGTACTCTTAACATCACTTCAGCAAAAAGAGGAGCGCAGCTCAAAACACGAATTTTCGGGCTTTGTTGTTTAAGAGGAATCGAGTCGGTGACGATCAACTCTTCCAATTGAGAATTTTCAATTCGCTCATAGGCATTACCAGATAAAATAGGATGTGTACAAATAGCTCGCACACTCAGCGCACCGCGCTCCATCATCAGGTCTGCTGCTTTGGTGAGCGTTCCAGCAGTATCTACCATATCATCAACGAGTACCACATTTTTTCCTTGAACATCACCAATAAGCTCCATATGTGAAATCACATTGGCTTTAGCTCTTTGCTTGTAACAGATGACCACATCACTAATCAATGCTTTCGAATACGCATAGGCTCTTTTGGACCCTCCCATGTCCGGAGACGCAATAGTGAGGTTGTCTAAATTCAGCTCCCTTAAATAAGGTAGAAAGATAGTAGAGGCAAACAAATGATCCACGGGCTTCTCAAAGAAACCTTGAATTTGATCCGCATGTAGATCCATAGTAATGATACGAGTTGCACCGGCGGTTTCTAACATTTTTGCGACCAATTTGGCGGCAATTGGTACTCTGGGTTTGTCCTTACGGTCTTGTCGAGCCCAACCAAAATAGGGCAATACTGCAGTAATGTGTCTCGCAGATGCTCTTTTCGCTGCATCTAGCATCAGTAGCATTTCCATTAAATGATCGCTATTAGGATGCGTGGAGCCAATAATAAAAACACGACTACCGCGCACCGACTCTTCAAACGAAGGCTGAAACTCACCATCACTATAGGTTGATGTAATCACATTGCCCAGCGGTGTGCCAAAAGCACTGGCAATTTCTGTGGATAAGGCTTGACTTTGTTTACAGGTAAAAATCTTTGGTTCGGGAAGATGCGATGGCATGGTATTGTTTTTATTTAGTTGGATGATTACAAATGTAGATTAATGTGGTAGGTTTTTTAAAAAAAGCAAATAGGATTTACTAACAATTTTCGGAAAGTTATTCCTCAAAAATGATTGTTATTATTCCCAAGATTTGTTTATTTTTGCCGTCCACTTGCTCAAGTGGCGGAACTGGTAGACGCGCTGGATTCAAAATCCAGTGTCTTCGGACGTGCGGGTTCGATTCCCGCCTTGAGTACTTAAAGCCTTAACGCTAGCGTTGAGGCTTTTTTGTTGATAGCTTGATTAAGGTTTCTGGTAATTGGCGTGATTTTTATGCACCAACGTACGATGTGGAAAGGGAATCTCAACGCCTTCACGATCAAACCGAAGTTTAATACTTTCATAAAGGTCGCAACCCATGGTAAATGAATCTACCACATCAGCAGCCCAGGCCCAGCCACGTAGGTTGACAGATGAATCACCCAAGCCAATTACTTTTACCTGTGCCAGTTCTACCCCTTCTTCAATTTGTTCTTCCGATCGTGGGTCTGTATGTAAAGGATGCTTAATAATCTCATCTTTAATGATGGCTTTCGCGAGTGCAATGTCTGAATCATAGCTAATTCCCACTTCTATCCATTTACAAATTTTGCCCTCCACAAAGTCGGAATTCACTAAAACCTCATTGCTAATGATGGAGTTTGGAATGATAATTCTTCGGTTTTGAAAATCTCTAATCACGGTATGGCGCAGACTTATGTCCTCAACGGTCCCAAATTTATCACCCATTTTCAATCGGTCATTAATTCGGAAGGGTTTAAATACAATAATAAAAACACCGCTCACAATATTACTCAAGGCATGCTGAGACGCAAAACCAACAGCCACGGCCAATACCCCTGCCCCAGCCAGCAAAGAGGTCGCTAACATACGCAAGCCAGGCATCATATATATAGCAATACTAAAACCTACGATATAGATCGTTGCATTAATGGTGTGTCTCAGAAACTGATAGTTGGTGGGGTCTGTGTTCATGACTTCTGTCGACTTCCGAATGATGCGCTTAAAAAAGCGGTCAAACAAAAAAGAGACAATCATGGTAGCAATAATAATACCTGCAAAAAGGCCAACATATTCCAGGTTGCCGAGTAGTTTTTCTTTCATTGGGTTCAATTTAATTGCAAGCTACTTAAATTATTGAAGAAATTTGAAAATGAAAGAATCTTTCAGGTCCAGGTTCGCATGGCTACAGTTGAGGTTGACTTAACTACTTATGACGATTCAATTTTGGTCGCCAAATAACGCTTCGGATTCTCGTGTGCTATTTTAAAGAACAATTCTTCGCCCAAATACCCCCGCAAATCATGAAAAAGCGATTTTTCGGTTTTCTTTTGAGTGACCACATAATAGTCAGTTCCGTATAAAATTTTATGTGATACTTTGGGGTCATTCAGTATAAATTTCAGCATAGGGAAAAGGTCTTCATTAAAAAGAATGAAGCTTACATCGGTATATACATTCTCATATCGAATCATCAAATCGTAAATCACAGACAGCCAGCTTGCATTCCACCAAATAGAGCGTTTGCTGCCATGATCTAAGGTGTTTTTTAAGCGCTGGTATGCCGCCAATGGCGCATGATTGATATTTTTATTATAGTTATTCCAGCCGTCAGCTTCATATTTATACCATTCTTTGCTGCCCCCAAAATGAGCCAAGCAAATTTTAAGTTTGCTGAGGTCACAATCATAGCCTAGATACTCAGACAATAGCTTTGGGTCTAATAGACAATGATAGTTGAGTGGGTGAGTAAAGTTGGTGGTCCATTGGTAATTCCTGCTTTGAGGCAAGGGGATAGGTATTGGGTCTGCTTCCCCCGATTTTTTATACTTTAAAATGGGATGATGATTCCACGCTGCTTTTTTTCTACCTCGGTAGAAGACGGTTCCTTCAATACAATGCGACATGATTGGAATTTCATATTCCTGTGCAAATAAATAACTGTCAATTAAACTTTTGTCAAAAGGATAATACCCCAATGCTGGGTACATTTTAATGCCGTTAAAGCTTCCTTTTTGAAGCTCAGAACGCAGGTAAGTGGCGTAGTTTTTTTTGCCCTTAGCAGCTTTGGTAGCTGCTACGCGTCGAGGATCTAGAAAAATAAACGGAAGTAAGTCTGGATTGGTTTTCTTCACATTTTTCAGTTCATCTAGCTGCGTCATGTAATTTTTTATAGGTACGCCAGCCCCCATATAATCCATATCCATGGACAGTACGACTATTTTAGTACCTTGGGCATAGGTTTTTTCCAGCAGGTCAAAAATTTTGCCTTGCGACTTATAGTTCAGGGAATATCGGCCCAATGTGAGAAAGCGATTGGCGATTTTCCGAAGTTCTTTGCTGAAGAAATACTCCACTTTAAAAAAGTGAATGAGGATGTTAAAAATCCAATTCAGGAAAAATCCAATCAGTTCGACAACAACATAAAGTACGATGGTTTTTTTGCAGAAATCGAGCAGGGCATACTTCACTTTTTTTAAGGTATGCCTAAATTTTTTGTAGCGATAACTGCCACGACTGGTGAAATTGAGATAGTACCATTTCACCAATTTTATAGTGAGGAGCTTCGATAGAATTCGAGGAACAAAAGTGCGCCCAAATTCATTGGGAACATGATCGATAGTAAAAATATGGGTATGGCAATTGTATATTTCCTTTTCTTCCAAGGGGTATGTTTGTTACTAGCTATAGGGTCTTTATTTCTTTCTGCTGAAGAAATTGCGGAAGAGACCTTCCCTTCAAAGTTAAAGATACTTAAATCATTTTATTCCAAATAAACATCAGTTCAACTGCGAACTTAATTCTTTAAAATTTTTTTGGTCACACTACCGTATTCGGAAGTAATTTTAATTAAATAGATTCCTGAGTTGAGGGAAGAAACATCAATTCCACTGTCAAGCTCGGATTTCTCAGTAACCATAGTTCCCGAAATAGAGTAGATGGAAATGTGCGTTATTTCTTGGGAGTTACCAGCCAAATAAAGCCTATTGGTAGCTGGATTAGGGTATAGTTTTATATTCGCTAGCGCTTGGTCTTGTAATTCTAAAATAGGGGTATCCTGATAAAAGGCTTTGTTGCCAAACTCGTCTGTAATTATTAAGAACTGTCCCCCAGCATCGGTTACAAGAATTTCATAGGTAAATGGAACATTTTCTCCGTCTCCAAAAAGAAATTCAAAATATTTTTGAGCGAAGTCGCAATACTGTTGACAACCAGGCAAAGTAATGGTTGGGTTTGTAAAGATAAAGCTGAACTCGGTAGCATCGTAAACGACATCACTAAAAAAGCTGTCACTTTCTGGGTCAACTACGGCAAAAGCTAAGGTTTCTTCAAATTCGATATTTGGGTCAACAACCCCTACTAGATTCACTAAAGGTGAAGGGTAAGTCTCCCCATTTAATAAGACAGAATCGATAAACCAACTGGTATTTTGCAAGTCGTCATGAACCTGTGCGTGTATAATTGGCATAACAGTGATAAAGCAGAGTGTAAGGAATAAATTCTTCATGATTTTTGGTTTAGGCTTTTTAAAGGTAATCGTTTAGTGATAAACCATTTCTAACAAACAAGTAACACTTTCTATATTGTAAACAGATAAATTGTCTTTCACCCTACTTTTTTTCTGCGGAAGACGAACAAGATGTTCGTCTAACTATGAATTCTACACCACATTCTTTACATTTAACCCAACATAGAAAGGTATGGATCAATTTTGGTTGTATTATAAGTTAGGCCTGGAGCATGTCTTGGATTGGCAGGCCTATGATCATGTATTGTTTATCATCGCACTATGTGCTGCTTATGCCTTGTCTTCTTGGAAGAAAATGCTCATGTTAGTGACCCTATTTACCGTGGGTCATAGCGCGTCTTTACTGCTAAGTAATTTTGATATAGTACAAGTGGCCGCACGATGGATTGAATTTTTAATTCCAGTTTCTATTATCGCAACCGCCATCTATAATATTGCGCGGGCCGGAGCGGGGGCTTCCGAAGCAAAGAAAACCCTACTGTATTTGATCACCTTGATTTTTGGGCTTATTCATGGTTTTGGCTTTGCCCGTTATTACAACCAAATAAACGATGAGCGAGAAATCGCTCCCTTGCTTGAGTTTGCGTTGGGGATTGAAACGGCACAGGTAATTATAGTGTTAGGAGTGCTCTTGATAGGGTTTGGGATAAAAACAATGATGCGGGTAAATCAACGCGATTGGATACTAGTAGTTTCAGCACTCGTTTTAGGAATGACCCTTCCTATGCTAATTGAAAACTGGCCATTTGGCATTTGATCTTAAAAAGGGAATTGTCGTGCATAAATATTTCGGAAACATTTAACACCCACATCGTTTGATTGGGTGTAACTTACCTTTAAATTCGCTACTTATACTTCATATGACGAGCAATAAACAATTACAATACGATGTAGCTTACTTGAGAATGGCTTCGGAATGGAGCAAACTATCCTATTGCGAACGCCGTCAAGTGGGTGCTCTTATCGTTAAGGATAAGATGATTATTAGTGATGGATACAATGGCACTCCCACTGGATTTGAAAATATTTGTGAAGATGAGGAAGGGTTTACCAAATGGTACGTCTTACATGCCGAAGCAAACGCCATTTTAAAAGTGGCGGGTTCCACGCAATCATGCGTGGGCGCGACGCTTTACATCACGATGTCACCTTGCCAACAATGCAGTAAATTGATTCATCAGGCTGGGATTTCGCGTTTGGTCTATCACCATGCCTATAAAGATGACTCTGGGGTGAAATTTTTAAGGAAAGCCGGCGTTTCAATAACGCATATTGAATCTTTAGATTAAATGAATAACACAAAAAAATACATTCCTTTACTTCTTGGTGTTGCCGTTGCAGCAGGTGTCTTTCTTGGTTCCAAATTGAATTTCGGAGATGGGAATGAAAAGATTTTTGCGACCAACTCAAAAAAGGATAAGCTTAATCGTCTTATTGACTATATCGACTACGAATACGTGGATGATGTGAATACAGATAGTATTGTTGACGTTACCGTAAATGGAATTTTGGAAAATCTCGATCCGCATTCTGTGTATATTCCTGTAGACCAATATGAGGAAAACGCCGATGATATGCGCGGGAATTTTGTAGGCATTGGAGTTAGTTTTTATCCCTACAACGATTCTATCGCGGTGATTCGCTCTATTAAAGGTGGGCCAGCAGCAACAGCTGGTATTATAGGTGGAGACAGGATCTTATATGCCGATGGGAAGAAGTTATTTGGTGAAAATATTAATCGCGATAGCATTTCCAAATTCCTCAAAGGAGAAATTAATTCCAAAGTAAAACTAACCGTATATCGCAAAGGGGAACCAGAGCTATTAGATGTAACGCTAAAGCGAAAACGGGTGCCTTTAGTGAGTGTTGATGCAGCGTATAAATTGACGGACGCCATTGGCTACATCAAAGTGAATCGTTTTTCTGAGACCACCTATAAAGAGTTTAAGAAGGCATTGGACGCTATGGACGATGATGATTTAAGCACATTAATATTAGATTTAAGAGATAATCCAGGAGGGTATATTTCGACTGCGGAACGCATTGTAGACGAGTTTTTGGAAGATGATAAATTAGTGCTCATTACAAAAAACAAAAGTGGAGAAGAGAGCTATAGCTATGCCTCCAAACGTGGCGATTTCGAAGACCGAAAGCTGTATGTACTCATCAATGAAAATTCAGCTTCCGCCAGCGAAATTGTAGCTGGCGCTTTACAAGATAATGACAAAGGCATTATTGTGGGTAGGCGCTCCTTCGGAAAAGGATTGGTGCAACGCGAAATGGCTTTGGGAGATGGAAGTGCTGTCAGATTGACCATTGCACGTTATTATACACCTACGGGTCGCTCCATTCAAAGACCCTATGGAGATGGTATCAACACCTATTATAATGACTACGAGAATAGATACCGAAACGGAGAAATGATTAGTGCCGATAGTATAAAGGTGGATGATTCGTTAAAGTTCAGAACCCCTAAGGGTAAGTTGGTTTATGGTGGCGGCGGCATCATTCCAGATGTTTTTGTACCAAAAGACACCAGCCTTGAAAATGAAACGTTAGAATACATTACACGAAATGGTTTTATGAGTTATTTTGTATTCGAATACTTGGAGGCCAATCGAGAAGAGCTTGCAGGGCTTAGCTTAAAAGAATTTGATAACGAATTTGTAGTGGGAGATGGGTTGCGTGAAGATTTTATCTCCTATGCTCGTCTAGAAGAGGCTCAAATTGATATTAGCGGATATACGGAAGAATTAAGATTGGCGCTCAAAGCCAATATCGCCCAACAATTATTTGGACCCAATGCGTATGAGTATTTTCTCAATGAGGGAGATTCCATGATTGGGAAAATCCTTCAAATGGAGACAGGTCAACTTCCAGAGTAGCCCTCTCTGGCTTATTTCTTTTTGCGATTTACCTTTTTGGAGATTTGTAAAATAACCATCAATAACACAGCGCAAGCGGCTGCTAAAATACCAATGGCAGCAACACCGCTATCGCCCAAGAATGGATTCTCTAAATCGAGCTTACTAGCGTTAAATACGATGAGTCCAATCCCTAAGATGATCAAAATATAGATTAAAATTTTCATGCTTTCAGCGGAGCCATTCGGCTCATTTTAATTAAACAATTCTTGAATATTGGAAGTGAATAGTTTCACAGCAATGGCTAACAGGATGACACCAAAAACCTTTTTGATGATGGCAATACCCGCTTTCCCTAAGATGGACTGTAATCTTGCAGAGGTTTTTAGTACCACATAAACAATCAAAATATTTGCCAAAATAGCGATGATGATATTCTCAAGTTGGTATTCGGCTCTCAAAGCTAATATGGTGGTTAAGCTTCCAGGTCCTGCGACTATGGGAAAGGCAATAGGAAAAACACTGGACATATCAGGGCCATCCTCTCCTTCTTTAAACAAGGTAATGTTGAGGATCATTTCGATAGCAATAAAGAATAACACAAAAGCACCAGCAACTGCAAATTCATTCACATTAATTCCTATCAGCTTTAAAATTTCTTCACCTACAAAAAGAAAAATAATCAACACAATAGCGGCGATAATTGACGCTCGCCCACTTTTTATATGCCCCGCTTTTTGTCGAAGCGCAATGACGATAGGGATGCTGCCAATAATATCAATTACGGCAAAAAGCACCATTGTTGCTGTCCCAATTTCCTTTAAACTAAGCTCCATTATACTTCCTTTAAGAGCTGCAAAATTAGGGAATTAAAAGTAGGTAGCATGCCGTAGAACGAAAATTCATTACTTAAATATGGTTGAAGAATTAGCGGCGCACTTGTGTGTATTCATTCTGAAAAATCCCGCTATCTTTGTGGCATGTTTCAACTAGGCAAAACCATTGTTTCCGAAGACATCATCGAGAAAGATTTTGTCTGCAATTTAGGCGCTTGTAAAGGGGAGTGCTGTATCGCAGGCGAAGCGGGTGCACCGGTTACCGCCGATGAAGTTGCGATTTTGAAAAATAGCTACCCAAAAGTGAAGCCATTTTTGCGTCCAGAGGGTATCGCAGCGATCGAAGCTCAAGGCACTCATATTGTGAGCGACTTAGATGAATTAGAGACTCCTTTAGTGAATGGGAAAGAGTGTGCCTATGTTACTTTTTCAGAAAACGGTACGGCAGGATGCGGTATTGAAGACGCTTTCAATGCAGGTGAGATTGATTTTAGAAAGCCTATTTCATGTCATCTGTATCCAGTTCGCGTTCAGGATTATAGCGAATTTTCCGCAGTTAATTACCATAAATGGCCCATATGTAATGATGGGTGTACATTGGGGGCCTCTCTCAAAGTGCCCGTTTACAAATTTGTTAAAGATGCATTGATCCGAAAGTTTGGGGAACCTTGGTATATGCAGTTGGAAAAGATTGCTCATGAGATGAATACTTAATGGACGATCTACCCACAGATTCTAAAAGTAAATATAACGATCACTTCAATTTTTCAATAATTTTCAGGGCTTTAGAGGCATTATAACCTTCAAATGTAACAATTCTATGAAGTACATCTGATGCCATTTCTTTTTGATTCATTTGAAGGTAGGCAATGGCCAAAAACCATTGGGCTTGGGAGCTTAAGTTTTCTCCCGTACTCAAATAGTTTTGCAAAAGAGAGGCGGCTTCATTGGGCTTTTGGAGTGCTAGCTTCGTATTGGCCAGATAAAATAATGCATAGTTCTCATTGGTTGTATTAATTAGATCTGTAAAATAAACCTCTGCTTGGTCATAATCTTTCTTCTCATAAGCTTCAAAAGCCTTGGCTATTCGGTCTTGATTTTTTGAAGAGCCGTTAAATGTTATCATATGGTCATAGGGATGAAAATAATCTGCAGCCAATCTTTCCAATTCTGTTGTGTTAAAAAATAATACACTGCCGGCAGCTGATAATCCAACAACTAATATGGTAATCAACCACTTTAGAGGGGAGCGATTTTTCTCTCTCAGTTTTTTCATGATGTCTCAAAAATATAAATTAGGAGTTGCCAAAATTCTGACGCAAATATAAATGTTAAAAATTAAATTACGTCGAGACCAAATTGAAGAATTGTTAAAGAATCTCACTCTAAATTAGGCTGAAATTTTGTAAGTAAACCAATGATATTCATTAACTTAGTGACACTAATCAAAAACTAAATAATTTAATTATGAAGAAAATTGTAATCCTCCTATTCGCTGCCCTCGTTAGTTTTTCTTGCGAGAACCCAGTGTCAAAAAAAATTAAGGAAACCAAAAAAGCAGTCTCAAATACAAGAGAGGCGGTGAAGGAAATGAGCAATATGCAAGAAGACATTAAAGAATTGCAACAAATTACACCACTAACAAATGATGAATTGAAGGCTTGGCTACCGGATGAAATTAACGGAATGAAACGAATTGCCTATAAAGCAGGACAAGGATCTTACCTTCAAATTGCCATGGTGGAGGCCACCTATGCTACGGAAGATAAATCGAAAAAATTCAAAATTGAAGTGATGGATGGCGCCGGAGAAGTTGGTGCTAGCGCGACGGCAGGGATGCGGATTTTATTTTCTCAGGACTTTGAGGAGGAGGATGAATATAAAATGAAAAGAACCGTCAAAAAGAATGGCTTTAAGGCAATCGAAGAGTATCGAAAGAATAATAATAGCAGTACGATTCAGTTTTTTCAAGGCAATCGCTTTTATGTGAATACCACCGGCACCAATATGGACTTGGATGAAACATGGAATGCGATTGACGAACTACATATGGAAGATTTAGGGGACTAGTCCCAAAAAGTGTGAATTGGAAAAAGCCACCCTCTTTAGTAGCGGGTGGTTTTTTATTTCGCTCTTTTTTGAGCTAAACTTTTTTAAAATTAGAGATTAAATTGCTTTTTTTTTGCTTTAATTTTATAATTAAGTGTATTGAATTTCTGTTGAAAATTCACCTTACGAAAACCCTACGAAAACGTAGTTTAACTAGGGCCGAATGGGGGTCTAGCATGGTTTTCAACGACATTTCTTCCTTATGTTTATAACTTGAATAAAATTAACATAAAGTATTGATTATCAATTATTTAAACGCGTGTTTTAACAAATAAATAATAACAATGCGCTATTATCTATGTTGAAAACTTTGTTGAAAACCTTGATCGAATTTTCCACAATACGGTTGCTATTTTTTTCATATTTGTTAGTCCCTAGTAACGTGAAATAATTCATAAAATATAAAACGAACGGACAATGAAAGAAGTAGAGCCAATTTTAGCAGATAATAAAGACCGATTTGTAATTTTCCCAATTCAGCATCATGATATTTGGGAATGGTATAAAAAATCGGAAGCGAGTTTTTGGACCGCAGAAGAAATTGACTTACATCAAGATTTAACGGATTGGACCGAAAAGTTAAGTGATGACGAGCGCTACTTCATTAAGCATATTCTTGCTTTTTTCGCGGCTAGTGATGGAATCGTAAATGAGAATTTAGCTGAAAACTTCGTAAATGAAGTTCAGTATAGTGAAGCTAAGTTTTTCTATGGATTCCAAATCATGATGGAAAACATTCACAGTGAAACCTATTCTTTGTTAATCGATACTTATGTAAAAGATGACAAAGAAAAAGACAAGCTGTTTAACGCAATCGAGAACTTTCCTGCAATCAAGAAGAAAGCAGACTGGGCGCTTAAGTGGATAGATAGCCCAAGTTTTGCAGAGCGTTTAATTGCTTTTGCTGCTGTAGAAGGGATTTTCTTTTCAGGTGCCTTCTGTTCTATTTTCTGGTTAAAGAAAAGAGGTTTGATGCCTGGCTTAACCTTCTCAAATGAATTAATCTCTCGTGACGAAGGCGTGCACTGTGATTTTGCAGTACACCTTCACAACCACCACCTAGTTAATAAAGTTCCTAAAGAACGTATTCGCAGTATCATTGTGGATGCCCTAAACATTGAGCGCGAATTTATTACTGAATCACTTCCTGCAAGTTTGATCGGTATGAACTCCAAATTAATGACCCAATATTTAGAGTTTGTTACAGACCGTCTCCTAGTAGAGTTGGAATGTGAAAAGGAATACAACACCAGCAATCCATTTGACTTTATGGATATGATCTCGCTGCAAGGAAAAACAAACTTCTTTGAAAAACGAGTTTCGGAATATCAAAAAGCTGGAGTAACCAATAAAGACAAAGAGTCGAATAAAATTAGTTTCGACGCAGATTTTTAGGAAGGTGCTGCAGCTCCCCGACTAGCAGCCTTTCCGTTTTTAAATGCCTACAAATGTGCGTCTTAACTGATGGGCAGAGACCATTTTACCAAAAAAATTAACTAACACGCAAGAAGTACAATGAATGTAATTAAAAGAGACGGCCGCAAAGAGGTAGTCATGTTCGACAAGATTACCGCGAGAGTTCGGAAGCTATGCTACGGATTAAACGAATTAGTAGACCCATTAAAAGTAGCCATGCGAGTGATCGAAGGGCTATATGATGGAGTTACTACAAGTGAATTGGACACCTTGGCTGCTGAGATCGCTGCAACCATGACGGTTTCACATCCAGACTACGCAAGACTGGCTGCGCGGATTTCAGTTTCTAACTTACACAAAAACACCAAAAAATCATTTTCTGAGGTGATGACCGACTTATACGAGTATGTAAATCCTCGTACCGGAAAAAAGGCACCCTTACTAAGTGACGAGGTGCATAAAATCATTCAGGAAAATTCAGACGAATTAGACTCTACGATTATTTATAATCGTGACTTTGGATACGATTACTTCGGTTTTAAAACCTTGGAGCGTTCGTACCTGCTGAAACTTAACGGGCAAATTGTTGAGCGGCCTCAACACATGCTAATGCGAGTTTCCATTGGAATTCACCTAAACGACTTGGCGGCGGCAAAGGAAACCTACGAGCTGATGTCAAAGAAGTACTTCACACATGCAACACCAACCTTGTTCAATAGTGGAACACCAAAACCTCAAATGTCTTCTTGTTTCCTACTAACAATGAAGGATGATAGTATCGATGGTATTTATGACACCCTAAAGCAAACCGCCAAAATCTCACAATCTGCCGGCGGTATAGGGTTGTCTATCCACAACATTCGTGCAACAGGGTCCTATATTTCAGGAACCAATGGAACTTCTAACGGGATTGTGCCTATGCTTCGCGTATACAATGACACGGCTCGTTATGTAGACCAAGGAGGTGGAAAACGAAAAGGAAGCTTCGCTATCTATATCGAACCATGGCATGCTGATATTTTTGATTTCTTAGATCTGAAAAAGAATCACGGTAAGGAAGAAATGAGAGCGCGTGATTTATTTTATGCGATGTGGATTCCCGATTTGTTCATGAAACGTGTACAGGAGGATGGGGAATGGACGTTGATGTGTCCAAACGAATGCCCTGGATTGTGTGATGTGCATAGCGAAGAGTTTGAATCGATGTACTTAAAATACGAAGCAGAAGATAAAGGAAGAAAGACCATTAGAGCTCGTGAGCTTTGGGAGAAAATCTTAGAGTCTCAAATTGAAACTGGGACGCCGTATATGCTTTACAAAGATGCTGCCAACAGAAAGAGCAATCAATCGAACCTTGGTACCATTCGATCTTCAAACCTTTGTACTGAAATCATGGAGTATACCTCTCCTGATGAAGTGGCGGTTTGTAACCTAGCCTCGATTGCCTTGCCCATGTTTGTGAAAAATGGCGAGTTTGATCATAAGGAATTGTTTAGAGTAACCAAGCGTGTTACTAAAAACCTGAACCGAGTGATTGACCGTAACTATTATCCAGTGAAGGAGGCTCAAAATTCGAACTTCCGTCACCGTCCGGTGGGTCTCGGTATTCAAGGATTAGCAGATGCTTTTATTATGATGCGCTTGCCTTTTACATGCGATGAAGCGAAAAAGGTAAACCAAGAGATTTTTGAAACACTTTACTTTGCGGCTGTTACCGCTTCTATGGAAGAAGCAAAAGTTGATGGGCCTTATGAAACCTATAAAGGTTCTCCTATTTCCAAAGGAGAGTTCCAACACAACCTTTGGAATATTAAAGATGAGGAGTTAAGTGGCCGTTGGAATTGGGCAAAATTACGCAAAGAAGTTAAGAAGCATGGAGTGCGGAACTCCTTATTGGTAGCTCCTATGCCAACAGCATCTACTTCACAAATTCTAGGTAACAACGAAGCGTTTGAGCCATACACCTCCAACATTTACACGCGTCGTGTACTATCAGGAGAGTTTATTGTAGTGAATAAGCATTTGTTAGAAGACCTTGTAGAGTTAGGACTTTGGAATGAAGACTTGAAAGAAGAGATCATGCACGCGAATGGATCCATCCAAAACGTCGATATTATTCCTCAAGACTTAAAAGAATTGTACAAAACAGTTTGGGAATTAAGTATGAAAGATATCATCGATATGTCCCGTCATAGAGGGTACTTTATCGATCAATCACAGTCCTTAAACTTGTTTATGGAAAATGCAAACATGGCAAAATTAACGTCCATGCACTTCTATGCTTGGAAAAGCGGGTTGAAAACTGGCATGTATTATTTACGCACCAAGAGTGCAGTAGATGCCATTAAATTCACGCTGAAGAAAGAAGTGAAAAATGAGCCAATACCAGCGATGGCAGAAGCTCCAGTGCAGGCAACTTCGATTACAAGCGAGACAAAACCACTCACAGCAAAAGAGTTGAGAGAGTTGTTGGAAAAGTCGAAGGACGCCGAGAACGATGAAGATTGCTTGATGTGCGGATCTTAAACCGGCATTCCAATAATCTGTAAACGTTCATTTAGTAAAACAAGTGTTAACAACAAAAAAGGAAGACAGAAATGTCTTCCTTTTTTTATTTGCTGGCAGCATGTATGCGAGAATAATAAAATATAGTTGTCGCGATCTTAATTTACATATAGCTTGTCAGTCCCCAAGTAGGCATCATCTTTATTGTAGTACCACGCTCGAACTTTAGGAAATTTTATACCATTGATAGTAGCCTCTTCAGTTAGTAAAATATATTCGCCCGTATCTTTTCCTTCCGAGATGGGGTCGCCTTTAAAAAACTGATAAATTTCCATGGCGTAATTCTTTGGATTGAAATAAAAGAACCACACATCACTGCCCACAGCAAGATCATAGGTGACTTTTAGCACCAAATATTCTTTTCCTTTGAAGGTTTTGGTGGCCACGGTTTCTGAGATGTGCGTTCCAGGATCCTTCAATTTCATGGGAAGGCCGTAGAGATAGGTGTAGTAATTTTTATAAAGCGTTGCTCGTTCACAACTTAGATTATTTTTTTTAAGTGTTGCTTCGGAAAGCTCTATTTCCCCATTAAGTTGAATCTCGCAAACTTCTTTGTCTATAGTATACGTAGTGGTAATAGTATCTTTTTTCGCACTAACCTGAAAATATTCATTGGGCAAATCGATGGTAATATTGCTATCCCTACTACCGCCATCTGGGGTTTTCATGACCACATTTAAATTGCCGGAAAATTGATTCCAGTTACCATTGGGATCGTGATAGGCAATTGATTTGTTTAGTAAATCGGGGCCCGAAAAGGCCTGACTGAACGTTATTTGAGAGACTAAAATTGTGAGAATTAGTAGGGTAGGTTTCATGCAAGATGATATTTGTCATTTCTAAAGATAATATTTTGAATAGATTTACAACGACAAGAACTAAGATTAATGGAATACGGAACGGCAGATTTACTACAACTTTTTGGCTCGCTAGGGCTTTTTCTTTTTGGAATGAAGGTAATGAGTGATGCCTTGATGGACTTAGCGGGTGACCGAATGAGAAAGATCCTCGCCACCATGACCTCCAATAGGTTTTTAGGGGTTTTTACAGGCTTCTCTATTACTTCCATTATTCAATCTTCATCTGCAACAACTTTAATGGTTGTGAGTTTCTCTAACGCTTCATTACTCACCTTAACGGAATCCATAAGTGTAATTATGGGGGCTAATATTGGGACAACAATCACTGCTTGGCTTATTACCATATTAGGGTTTAAGGTTAGTATGAGTGCCATCGCACTGCCTTTGGTGGGCTTGGGATTTGCATTTACTTTTGCCAAAAAAGAGGTTTTAAAGAACTGGGGTATTTTTATTATTGGATTCGCCATCCTATTTATAGGCTTACAGTTTTTAAAAGATGCGGTTCCAGATATCGATCAGAATCCAGAAATTCTTGAATTCTTGACACAGTATACCGATCTCGGCTATCTATCGGTGCTTATATTTTTGTTGATAGGAACTATCTTGACGGTAATAATTCAGTCCTCAAGTGCCACTATGGCGCTTACCTTAATAATGACTTCTCAAGGATGGATACCCTTTGAATTAGCCGCAGCCATGGTGCTAGGAGAAAATATAGGAACCACTATCACGGCTAATCTGGCTGCCATTGTCGCTAATTTCCATGCCAAACGAACGGCAAGAGCGCATTTGTTATTTAATATTATTGGAGTGATTTGGGTATTAATTCTGTTCTATCCCTTTTTGAAAATGGTATCATGGATTGCGATGCAGTGGGGCACGGACTCGCCATATTTAAACGCCGCTGCGATCCCGGTTGCGATCTCGTTATTTCATACCATTTTTAATGTATTGAATAGCTTTGTTTTGATTTGGTTTGTAAAGCCCATTGCCTCACTTGTGGAACGTTTTGTTCCAGAGAAACTGGCTCCAGTAAAGAAAATAGATGAGCCTAAGTTCTTAATTCCTTCCATCCTCAAGTATCCTGAAACGTTAATTTCTTCACTTCAGGATGAATCGAGACATTTGTTTAAAACTACCATTTTTGAAATTGTAGCAAACGGACTTAGCATTCATGGAGAAGACATAAAAACGGATGTTAAAATCAAGAAGATAATTAAGAGGGCTAACCAGGGTATGAAGGTTGATATCCGAGATTTATACTATACCAAAGTTAAGAAGATCTACGGAGAGATTCTTAGTTACGCTACCAGAGGACAAAGTAAACTGAAGTTGACAGAGCAGCAAAACGCATCCGTGTTGGAGGTGAAGTTAGCGAATCGCAAGATGGTTGAAATTGTTCGGGATATAAAAGAGCTTAGTGGGAATGTGTCAAAGTATTTACAATCCGATAATAAATATGTGCAGAAGGAATACAACAAGTTTCGAAAGAAAATTGCCAAGGTATTACGGGTGATTTATTTTTTCAGAAAAGGAGAAAAAGAGAACAAAGAGCGCTATTACCAAAAACTATTGGCGCTAAAGAGTGAAGCTAAAGTGGCGATTCATCAAACCAATGAATCCATAGACACGTTAATCCGTGAGAATTTAATCACCGTTGATATGGCGTCTTCTTTGGTTAATGACAATGACAATGTGAATGACATGGTAAAAAAATTGATCGCTGTTGCTGAATTGTTGTACAGTGAAAAAGACACTTTGTTGGAAAATGGGGACGGTAAAAATAAAGAGCGCGAAAAATCAATTGCTTGATGTTTCGCGCTTCTCCAACAATTTATAGCTGTTCCTTATTCTTTATTATAGCTTGTATAATACTCTTCCATTAAGTTCATTAAAGCCGTAACTAGGTCTTTAGTTTCCATTAATAGTGTGAAGTAGAGCGTGGTGTTTTTCGGGCTCGATTCTTCTGTGCGGGTTCGCTGAATTTGTTTTGCAATCATGGCAGAAATATCAGCAAAGGCTTTATTTTTTCTGACTAGAATATTATCTAACCTTTCAAACTCACGATTGTCAAATATAGATACGATATCCTTTAATAGGTGATCAAAAGAAGCATCAATTTCCTGTAAATCTTTTATTTGATTAAATCGAAGTGCCTTATGATTATTATTCACATGCTTATAACTAATCTTAGCCATATACTCCAAAGATTGAGTCATGTCTGTTAGATAGCCCAAAACGATGATATAGAAATTACTTCCGCGGACACTGGTATCGTCCAAATTCTTTATGAAATAGAAAATATGGTCTCGCAATTCATCCACTTCATCGCTAAATTTTTCTATGCGATCTTTACTCTTTTTAAGCTTGCTTAAATCTTGTTTGGATAGACCGTCGATTAAATTCGTATAAATCTTATTCGTTCTTGAAACCGCTTTAGAAATATTATCTGCACTTTCTTCAATAATTCCTTGTACCGTACTACTCTCCGATTTTCTAAGGCTAATAGGATCTTCAACAGCAATACTTTTCTTCTTATAGGCGATGTAGCTTCTTACTAATAAAAGTACCGCCAATAAAAGTAAAACAGGGACCATGACCGCCACATTCCAATGAATTAAGAAAGCGACAATTCCAGCTGCAGCAAAGGCGCTGAAAGCCGTAAAGAACCAGCCTCCAATCACGTTTAGTACACCCGCTACTCTGTAGACCGCACTTTCACTGCCCCAAGCTCTATCCGCCAAGGAAGTACCCATGGCTACCATAAATGTTACATAGGTGGTAGATAGCGGTAATTTCATTGAAGTGGCAATCGAGATTAAAATACTTGCAACCATTAGGTTTACAGCAGCGCGAACCATATCAAAAGCAGGAGCTTCTTCACCCATGTCGAGTACTGCTGCTACTGGTTTTTCGTATTGCTTTTCAATTCTATCCATAACGGATTGCGGCATTATGGATGCAAACATAACAGCACTTCCTTTAGCCATTCTTACAATTCCTCTGGATAAGAAGTTGGGTTCAAAACGCTCTTTTACTGAATCTTGACTGGATAAATCGATAGAGGTTTTTAGCACTCCTTTTGCTTTATTGGAGAACCATAAAGTCAATACCATAATGATTCCAGCAGCAAACAAGAGCAATTGAGGTGTAGGTACTTTTTTGCCTAAAGCGTTCATGCTAAAATCACTTGCCGCAACTCCAGTTTCTAAAAAGGCGGCATGCCATGCTTCATACGCTTGCCATCCACCAATAGGGACTCCAATGAAATTAACCAGGTCATTACCTGCGAAAGCCATGGCAATCGCAAAGGTTCCTATAATGATGATGAACTTGTATACACTCACCTTGAAAACATTAGTGATCACCACAGAAATTCCAGTCCAAACAACAAAACTACCCGCAACAATTAATGCGGTATTGGTAAATACGAATTCTTTAAAGTCGCCAGGAATAAAACTAGTTCCTTTCAGCCCTTTTATAAAGATAAAATAGGTGATTGCAGTGGCAGCAATACCACCAAATAAGGCCGCTACCCAAGATGCTTTATCCTTAAATTTAAAGGACAATAACAAGCGGGATATATATTGTATGAGCGCACCCACCGAGAATGCTACCACGACCGAGAGTAGTATCCCGAGAATGATTTCGGTGGCTTTGGCGGTGTTGATATAACCTGCAAGGTCTGAAACCGTTTGTGTATCGGATTCGGCTATCTTTATTAAGGAAATAACTACCGCGGCCCCTAATAATTCGAATACGATAGAAACCGTTGTTGACGTAGGCATTCCGAGGGTGTTGAAAAAATCCAAGAGCAGAATATCCGTAATCATCACCGCCATAAAGATGATCATGATTTCATCAAAATAGAATTCTCCAGGAACAAAAATCCCCTTTCTTGCCACCTCCATCATCCCGCTGGATGACATCGCACCGAAGGCAATTCCCAAACTGGCAACCACCATAATAGTTCTAAATGAAATGGCCTTTGAACCAATCGCCGAGTTTAAGAAATTCACTGCGTCATTACTAACGCCTACTACTAAATCGGCAATTGCCAAGAGCGCCAAAGCGACGACCATTAAGATGTAAATATTATCCATTATGTGTTAAATTATCTAGGTACAAATGTCTTGCTTTCTTGTAGCTCATTTGTTACCAAATTGTTATCTCTTATTTTCTTAAAAATGCAAATCGAAACCAGTGCGTAACATGATTTGATCGTCATTACCATCTAAAGTACTATAACTAATATCAGCTTGTATTTTCAATTTGTGCCCTACCACGTATTTTGAAGCTCCAAGGGTGTATTGTTCTTCAGCACCTCTTCCAGTAATATCGTCAAATTCGAGCGTTGTAAATCGCCCAGTGACTTCATAGTTATTTTTAAAGAGGTACGCGCACTGCGCATTCAATGCGTTACCTGTTGTGACAATAGCACCTGTTGGCGTACTACCATCAGCTTCTAATGCAACTGGTGCATCCGCATCTCTCAGTGCATATTCTCCCATAAATGAGAATCCGTTGTATTTAAACATGGCATCTATAAATAGAGTCGTAATATCCGTTTGATACAATGAGCCATCTTCGCGTAACATGTATGAACCTAGATTACTTCTAGTTTTTACCGCGTTCTGATTATAGTCATAAGTGACAGACGTCATTAATTTTGGCGTAGGTTCACGTTTTAAATCCCCTTGAGAATAATCTCCTTTGGAAGCAAATTTTCCGAAGGGAAGGAATTCTAAGCGACCTGTATATTGAAGTCCGCCTAGGTTACCTTCTGTAACGTTTCTACCTTCTCCTTGTGAAATAGCTAGTTTTTCACGCATGAAAAAGTCGCCACCTAGATTGGTGTGATGTCGAATCTGAATTCCCATATCCCGGTCAATATTAAAACGACTGTTTAATAAGGAACGATCAATCAATTGCATGTTGGCAGAAGAAACAACTCGCTCAATATTTCCAGGTAATTTAGTTTGACCGGCCCAAAGCTCGAAATTTTCATAAAAATTCCACATGATGACCGCATCTAAGATATATCGCGGTGTATTTCTGTTAAACTGGTTGCCTCCGGAAATGTCTCTATTAGATAATCCTAGTTCAATTTTATACTTGAGTTTAGGAGAATAGGCAAATCCATCAAATTTTAGTCGAGCCCTGCGTATTGAAAAGTTTTGCTCTCCACTGCCGTAGTTGTCACCGTCATGATCCCAGCTCATATTATAGCGAGCCTGCATTCGCGGGGCGAACTTTACACTGAAGGAACTGTCTTTTGCTGTAAAATTTATTAGTCCTTTGCCAAATTTGGCGTCACTAATTTCCTGAGATTGTGCAACATATGTAAAAGTAAACAATGTTGCCAATAGTAAATGGGATAGTTTCATTAAAAATCAATTCTAAGTTTTTGTCATTGCAAATAACCAACTAGAATATTAAGTTAATGTTACGTAATGTTTAATTTTACCCCATCTAACTACTTTTTGTTAACAAAAAAGGGTTGCCTGGCCAAGGCAACCCATACACTGAATTAAATCTAGTTGACAAAAACTAATTGATTTTTAGTGTTCTTTTGTCTTAAGACAATTACAAAGTAAGAACATGACTGTACCTTTTTTGTAATCTTAGTATTAATAAATTATTAAGGTCACAAGAAATTGTCCCTATTTTAAATGTTAAAGCTTAATATATAAGTGCTTGTAAATCAATATAGTAATTTCCCAATGTAAATTTAATGTTACGAAAAGCTTTCATAATTGTTACGAAAAGTATAACTTTGAGTATATAATTAAAGCATTTAGTCTATGAAAAAGATACTATTGATTTTGGCCATGGTTTTTACAGTGAATATTGCATTTGCTCAAACCAGCAATAAAAAAGACAGCTATGTGTTAAATGGTGATGTGATTGAGGCAACTTTGTATCATGAAAATGGAACGGTCGCTCAAACAGGCTTTTATACTCAGGATAATAAATTACAAGGAGAATGGGTGAGTTATGATGCAAATGGAATCATCACAGCGGTAGCCTCATACGATCGAGGAGAAAAAGTTGGAACTTGGAAGTTTTACAACGGAAATGTAATGAAAGAAGTTACTTTTAGTAGTTCAAAAATCGCACAAGTCAAAACATGGGAAAATACAGAAACGAGAGTGGTTACCAATTAACTATATCTCGTTTAACGTTTATAGTAAGGAGCATCGAAAGGTGCTCCTTTTTTTGTTTGCCTGAGTTTCAATTTGATTTAATTTTAATTACTAAGTAGAAAATTCTTTATCCAAATGTAGATTGCACTTGATGGCATTGTCTAAGGAATTTAATTATCTTGGTAGTTCTGTATTTGTAACCGCTATTTTCTTAAACGATACCAAAGTTAACTATGAAGAATTTATTCAATTTTAAATATATTAAAGGAGATCTTTTTGGGGGACTTACTGCAGGAATTGTAGCACTACCCTTGGCTTTGGCTTTTGGAGTAAGTTCTGGCTTGGGACCAAGTGCAGGTTTGTACGGAGCGATCTTTGTTAGTTTTTTTGCGGCACTTTTTGGCGGAACCAACACTCAAATATCTGGCCCTACCGCGCCTATGACGGCTGTGAGCATGGTGGTGATTGCTGGAATTATCGCGCTAAATGATGGCGATGTAAATAAAGCACTCCCAGCTATATTGACAGTCTTCTTATTAGCAGGTTTGTTTCAAATCGGCTTAGGAGTGATTGGTCTTGGGAAATATATAAAATATATTCCCTATCCCGTTGTCTCAGGTTTTATGACGGCCATTGGTGTGATTATTATTCTCACTCAAATTCTACCGGCAATCGGCTATTACCCCAAAGAGGATACAGATTTCGTCGAAAAATTTAAACCTCAGGCGGAAGAGCTTATTTTGGAGAATATTCTCAAAGAAGAAGCAGGGGAAGGCATCTTAGTTTTGGAAGACTTTAAAGAAACCATTGATCGCGCACAGCACATTACGCCTGCGGAAATCCTAAAGGAGTCTCAAACCTTAGCAAGTACAGAAGCCCAAGGGGTATTGGGGGCTATCAGAGTATTCCCTAAAGCTGTGAAAAATATTATTTGGCTAGAATTATTACTGGCTTTAGGAACCATCTTTATAATTTATGGATTTAAGCGCATCACGAAGGTCGTACCAAGCACCTTGGTAGCCTTGTTGGTTATGTCTGGAGTTGCTTATGGTTTTAAACTAGATTATAGGCCTATTGAAGAAATACCCTTAGGTTTTCCGATGCCGAACATGGAAATTTTCACCAGTTTCAGTCTAGGCAGTATCACTCCATACATATTTACGGCGCTTACGCTAGCACTATTGGGGGCTATTGATTCCCTGCTGACTTCCGTTGTGGCCGATAATATGACAAAAACAAAACACAAACCGAACAAAGAATTGGTGGGGCAAGGAATTGGAAATACCATTGCTGCCATCTTTGGAGGAATTCCAGGAGCTGGCGCGACCATCCGCACCGTAGTGAACATCAATGCCGGTGGTAAAACCAGATTGTCAGGAATGTTGGCCGGTGTTTTCTTACTTATCATTATGCTAGGCCTTGGCCCTGTGGCTTCTCAAATACCTGCTGCCGTCTTGGCTGGGATATTGATTACTGTAGGAATTGGCGTTATGGATTACCGTGGATTAAAAGCCATACCAAATATGCCTCGTCAGGAAGTTGTGATTATGTTAGTGGTGTTAGTACTTTCTTCTGTTTGGGACTTGGTCTATGCTGTTGGAATTGGACTTGTCATTGCCTCCCTCATATTTATGAAGAAGATGGGAGATCTTACCGCAGAACGATCGGATGTGAAGAATTTGATTAAAGAAAAGGCTTGGACAGATGAACTAGATTTTCCTGATAGTTTAAAAGAGGAAGTTTTTATAAAGCATATCAAAGGCCCCTTGTTTTTTGGAACTACCAGCGATTTTCAGCAATTAGCGAAACAAATCCCAGAAACGGCACGAGTTGTGATAATACGGCTCGGGCGAATGCAATACATGGATCAGTCGGGTCTTTATGCGATGGAAGATATTTTAGTGGAACTGGTAGGCGACGGAATTAAAGTGCTCTTCGTAAACCCTCAAAAGCAGCCATTATACATGATGCAGCGAATCGATATTGTTCCCGATCTAGTGCCAAATGAACTCATCTTTAAGAGTTTTGATGCGTGTTTATTATGGATCAAAGAGAATGTGCCCGATACCATCTAAACCCTACGGCAAGGATATAAGCTATTGATTTTAATAAAATAGAAAAGAGGCTGCCAAATTTGGCAGCCTCTTTTAATTCATTATAACGCTAATTCTATAATAAATTATACATGTATTTATAATCTCGCTTGAATCCATGCCCATGCAGAAATATCAAGAGCAGTGCCATTAAATACGTCGTTTCCTGGATCCGTCATTGGCACGCCATTAACGATTACATTTCCAATGGGTCCATCATCTCTCATATCAACATTGGTGGTGTATCCGCTTAATAGGACATTCGTCATGGTAGCTCCCGATTCTTTTTTGAACTGTAAGGCCGTTCCTCCTGTAGTAGAGATTGCGGTGAAGTTGGTAATACTTGGGTTACCATTATCACCATCTGCTTCGATACCAGTTGAAAAACCATCAATCGTATGCGAAACATAGGTGTTGGTGATTCCACCATTCCATCCTTCTGTCCAGTCTACAGAGTCGTCTTCGTTGTTTTCAAAATATAAGTTAGTTGCACTTACCGTTCCACCGAAAAATTCAATTCCGTCATCGGCTCCATTAATAACCGCTAAGTTGTTAATGGATGTTTGGTTACCAACCGCATATAAGGAAACCCCATTGTATTGAGACTCCGAGTTAATTTGAGCTCCTGTTCCAAGAATCACCAAGTAATCGATATTTCCTGAATCATCAGCAGGATCCGTTCCTCCGTAGATAAAACCTCCAACTTCGGCAGTGACACCCACGCCTTCAGTGGTGGGTCCAAACCCACAAATGGTCAATCCACCCCAGTCACCTGGTTGTCCCGTTTGAGAAGACATTACCACTGGATTTGCAGCAGTACCGTTGATTTCTATTTGTCCACCTTGCAATACAGCAATGAAAACCTCCGTACCACCATCACGTGCCGTAATTCTAGTTCCAGCTGGGATAATTAGTTTACCACCATTCTGAACTATGTAGGAGTTGTTTAATAAGTAGTTATTTGCAGGGTCTAAGGTAACCGTGTTGGTTACTGTACCTTCTAAAATCACGGCTTGCTGTCCCGAGTTATTTGAATTTACCCAAGAAAACATGTTTACATCTACCGTAGCAGGACCAATGTAGGTATTATCTGGATCGGCAGTTTCACCGTCAATAATTACGTTTTCTAAAGGGCCATCATCTCTCATGTCTATAGAAGTTTCATACCCAGTTAGGGAAAGACCTGTGATGGTTGCTCCTGATTCTTTTTTGAACTGTAAGGCCGTACCTCCTGTAGAAGTAACTGCAGTAAAGTTGATTAATTTTGGGTTTCCATTGTCTCCGTCAGCTTCAACGGCAGTAGAGAAACCGTCAATGGTATGCAGGCAATAGGTGTTTGTTACCGTACCGTTCCAACCTTCTGTCCAGTCTACCGCATCGTCCTCATTGTTCTCCAAGTATAAGTTGTTTACGGATACCGTTCCGCCGAAAAATTCAACACCATCATCAGCACCATTTACCAGTGCTAGGTTATCGATAGTAGTTCCGCTCCCCACAGAGTATAAGGTCAATCCATTGTATTGAGACTCGGAGTTGATTTGCGCTCCAGCGTCTTGAATAATTAGATAATCGATATTTCCTGAGCTATCTGATGGGTTGGTACCACCATAAATTAATCCACCTACTTCGGCAGTTACATCCACACCTTCCGTTGTAGGTGCTTCACCGCAAAGTAATAAACCGCCCCAGCTACCGGCTGCCCCGCTATCGGAACGCATGATTACGGGTAGGTTAGCAGTACCTTGAATGTCAATTCTTCCTCCCTGCTCAACTGCAATATAGCGGTCTTGAGCAGATTGAGCAACAATTACGGTTCCCGCTGGAATTGTTAAGGTTGCTCCAGATTTTACGAGAAAAGGTCCCGTAATAGTGTACCGTTCTGTTGCGACCAAAACTCTAGATGTTTCTAGGTTACCACTAAGGTCGGTTACTTCTACGTCGCCGTCTCCATCATCTATAGGAGTAAAGCCATCGTCACTACTACAACTTGTAGCAAAAAGAATACTAAATGCAGCAAATACAACTGCAAGGGTTTTCAAATGTTTCATTGTTTTTTGATTTGATTAATGGTTTTAAAATATATAGTTCAAGTTCAGTCCAATTTGGCGACCACGGGTATAGGACAATACGGTTTCATTCGTTTCAATACCAGTAGTACTTGGACGTACTAATTGAGTTCTTTTAATTTCTGGGTTTAATAAGTTTCTCGCAGTTACTCCCACTTTCCAATGCTCCCCGAAGCGTTTATTCAGAATTAAATCCAAGGTCACAAAACCATTTTCTACAATGGCATCATTGTAGTTGGTATCACTTGAAGTCTGAATTTCAGGCGCTCCTAGGGCAAACACTCTATCCGACGCAAAATTTCCAACTAAGGAAGCCTCCAAAGGATTTGCAGTATTGGTGTCGAAGTTGACCGAACTGTTCACAATCCAGTCACTCGCCCCTTGCAACTCTACTTTTGTTATCCCTTTATATCGGAAAGAGCGAATTAAAGTTCCCGTTACCGCATCAAATTCTTCTTTTAAATCCTGCTCATGCCACATTCTAGACGCGTTGAAGTTGACACGTAGTTTAGGTTGATCGTCTGTGTCACCACCGTCTAAAATGTTGATGCGTCCTTCGACTTCTAGGCCGTATACTTCTGCTTTTTCTCCTGAATTAAAGTAAGAGAATACACCGGCAGAACCACGATCCTGCACTCGGTTAATAGGGTCTTCAATTTTCTTGTAAAAACCAGTCACAGAAAATAGTTGATCGCTGCTAGGGAAAAACTCCCACTTGACGTCATAATTGAAGTTATTAGAAGCCTCAATATTTGGGTTTCCTCGGGTTACCTGCCCTTGAGGTGACACATATTCAAAAGGAGCAATTTCCTTGAATTCTGGAAGCGTTCGTGTAATGCTATTTGCCAATCTGATGCTATGCTTATCGTTGATGGCATACTTCATATTGATGGAAGGATACAAACGATTATAGTCTTTATTGGTTTCACCTAGTCTGCCTGGGAAGTTTCCAACGTCGAACAAGACATCGATATCATCCTTTTGAACGCGAAGCCCTGTTTGTATACTAAACGAACCTAACTGACCAATAAAATCAACAAAACCAGCAATGCTTTGCAATTCCCCCTCATATCGGTCAGGTTGCAGTAAGTTGAATTCTAACAGATTGTTGTCAAAATTGGTCTGATTAAAAATAGCAGTGATGTTATCAATAGAAGTTGGATTTACGGCATTGGTGAATGTTTCTTCTACCCCAACAAACTGAGATCCAAAATCACGAGTTTTGTTTCTGTAATTGGCTCCGAAATTGATATGGAAAATATCGGTTTCACTATCATATACCTTTAAAAGGTTACTGATGCGTCCATTGTATTCCACATCTTCTATTTTCTGAATACTCTTTCGTTGCTGAAAACCACCATTTCGACCTAGCTGAACAAAACTTCCGCTGGTAAAATTCACTTCATTCCGAATTCGGTTGGGTTCATCAGCACTCAAGTAATTGTAACCCACGGCCCAGTCCAGCGTATTTTTCTCGTCTAATTCATGTTCCCCAATCAGTTGCGTCACAGAAAGCAAGGTTTTCTTGGTGTTCTGATCTCTAATGAATTGGAAGAATACATTTCCGTCTGGGGCAATTTCCATTTCATCGGTTTCCTCAAAGATGGCAGCAGTCCCTTCACGACCTCCTTCAAAAACATTGTCTTCCACTGTATTTATAACGAGGGAGTTAAATTTTATCGTGTTCCTATTATTTGCTTTGAATTGCGCATTTAAAAGGCCTGAAGTCGCCACTCGTTTTTGCCAGGTAGTTGCGTCAGGAATGGTATCGTCCAAGAAGTTGGAACGGAATTGTCTAAACACCCCCTTTCTGTATTCATAATTGGAATTTTGCCCAGCCGTTAGCAACACTTTTAATTTGTCTCCAATTTTCTTTCCAGCGCTAAAAGAGATCGAATTGTTTACTGGAAGGTCTTCGGTGCCTGGCGTCCAGGTTTGCCCTAAAATATTTGAGCCTGGATTTCCTTCTCTTACGTAGACACCAAAACTGACGTCTTGCTGGTTCGGGGATACTTTGAAGTTGTCAAACACACCACTTTCCATCACGTTGGTATTGACCGACGAGCCTACTCTCACTTGCAGTAATTCATTCCCAGACAACTCTTTGGAAGTGATGTCAATATTTCCTGAAGATTGATCCGCAGAAACGCTCGGTGACGTTGTTTTACTTACAGAAACATTCTGAATCAATCGTCTTGAAAATAATCCCAAATCAATGTTTTTTCTTTCAATGTCGTCTGAAGGAATGGGCAGACCATTTAATGTAGTATATAAGTAACGGTCTCCAAGGCCACGGACAAAAATATCGCCAGAACCTTCTGTTCTATTCACTCCCGAAATTTTGGTAGTAGCCGTAGACGCATCAGAAATTCCTAATTTGCTCATCTCTTCCGCGCCAATACTTTCTTTTACGACGGTTGCTTTTTGTTGCTCTAACAGCAAGGCTGTTTCTCGTTCTCGACTGGTTTGTACTTTGATCACAACCTCGTCCAATTTGGCAGCGCTCTCTGAAATAGAAGCATCGATACGAGTGAACTTATTGGCCTCTACCACCACGTTTGGAATCACCACCGTCTCATAGCCCACATAGCTAATTTCTAATTGGTAGGTTCCTACAGGAATATCACTAATTATATAGTTCCCGTCCATATCAGACTGGGCTCCTTTATCGGTTCCAATTAATAAAACCGAAGCAAAAGCCAAGGGGTCATCGTTAAATGATTTGTCTTTCAGGCTACCTTCAACGGTTCCTGTTTGTGCAGATACAATTGTTACAGCGAGTAACAGGATTGTAGTTAAAAATTGTTTCATCAAGTATTTTTCAATTATGATGCAAAGGAATCTAAATTTGCAACCGACACAGTTACCCAAATGTTATCCTTCTTTTAGGCTATTGTAATATTAGTGTTAGCTTAATGTTAAGCTGAAAACCTTATGAACTTTTATTTGATGGCAAATGTAATTGGAAGGCATTACCATAGGGTTAAGCGTGTTTTAAGAATGTAACAAACTTTCTCTTTTTTGAATTTTGAATGCGCTCAGAAACTCCTATCTTTCGACTGTAAATTTTAGACTATGATGCAATGGGAAAGGCTCTTATCGTTACGCCGACAAGGAGACACTAACAAACGCTTGAGAACCGAACAAGACGAGACCCGTTTGGGGTTTGAAGTGGATTACGACCGGGTAATTTTCTCGGCAGCCTTCCGAAGCTTACAAGATAAAACACAAGTCATCCCTTTGTCGAAAACTTCATTTGTACACACCCGTTTAACCCATAGTTTAGAAGTGAGTGTGGTGGGAAGATCGCTGGGTCGAGCCGTGGGGAAAGCGCTTCTAGAAAGACATCCGCATTTACAGGCTAGCCACGGACATCAATTCAATGATTTTGGAGCTATTGTTGCTGCAGCGGCATTGGCCCATGATATTGGCAATCCTCCCTTTGGACATAGTGGAGAAAAAGCAATTGGCGATTATTTCCTGAATGGAAAAGGGCTTCGTTTTAAAGACCAACTCGCTCCTAAGGAGTATCAGGATTTGGTCGATTTTGAGGGAAATGCCAACGGATTTAAAATACTTTCTGAATCAAAAAATGGCGTGGATGGCGGTCTGAGACTGTCATTTGCGACTTTGGGAGCCTTTACAAAGTACCCCAAACAATCGCTACCGAAGAAACCCACCACACATATTGCCGATAAAAAATACGGAGTTTTTCAAAGCGATGTTTCTTTTTTTACTGAAGTGGCCGAAGAGCTTGGATTGAAAGCGAGAGGGGAAAGTGGCTTTTGCAGACATCCCCTCGCATTTCTCGTAGAAGCAGCCGATGATATTTGCTATACCATTATTGATTTTGAAGACGGAATTAATTTAGGCTTGATCGAAGAGGAATTTGCTTTGGAATACCTTATTAAATTGGTCAAAGATTCCATCAATACCAATAAATACAAGAGCCTGACGCAATCTTCGGACCGACTGGCATACTTGCGTTCTTTGGCGATTAGCACCTTAATTCAAGAAGCAGTGGCTATATTTTTAGCGCACGAAGATGAAATTTTGAATGGTGATTTTTCAGAAGGTTTGCTGGATAAAAGTAAATACAAGGCGCAGATTGATGATATCATCAAAATATCAGTCGAAAATGTCTATCAGAGCTCTGAAGTGGTAGAAAAGGAAATTGCAGGCTACCACATTCTTTCTACCTTGTTAGATGGTTATACTACGGCATTTGAAAATCATTATAATAATGAAGCTCGTCAATACGACAACCTATTGTTGCGAAGCTTAGGAATGGATCTGCCAGAAGAGCAATCCGTCTATTCTTTTCTAATGGAATGCTGCAACCACATCTCTCGTCTTACGGATGGCAATGCGTTGCAGTTGTTTCAGAAGATGAAAGGCGATTTATAAATCGAAAAGTTTTTCCAAGGTTTCTTTTATTTTTTCTGAAGAAATACCTGCTAAATCATGCAATTCGTCCACCGTTCCATGTTGTGGGAAGGCATCTGGAATTCCCAATAGTTGAAGCGCATTGGTATACTGATTTTCCACAGCAAATTGAGCAATCGCACTCCCAAACCCACCCTGAATCACACCATCTTCTAGAGTTAGTAGTGTTTCATGAGTTTCAAATATTTTATCTAATAAGGCCTTATCCAATGGTTTGATAAAGCGCATATCGTAATGGGAAATACGTTCTTTTCTATCAGGTCTCATGGTTTCAAGGACTTCCGTTACTGCGTTAGCGATGGGTCCAACAGTAAGAATGGCTATATTTTTTCCTTGCTGAAGTGCAACGCCTTTTCCAATTTCAATGGGTTCAAAAGGAAGTTCCCAATTGGTAATCTTCCCACGTCCTCGAGGATAGCGAATCGCAATAGGATGTTGTAATCCTGCTTGCGCTGTGAAAAGGATGTTTCGCAATTCAATGGCATTTCTGGGCGCCATAATAATGATGTTGGGGATGCAGCGCAAATAGGCCAAATCAAATATACCGTGATGGGTAGCACCATCTTCTCCCACAATTCCGGCTCGGTCCAAGCAAAATACTACGGGTAAGTTTTGTAGGCAAACATCATGAATTACTTGGTCATAGGCGCGTTGCAGAAAGGTGGAATAAATATTACAAAACACCGTCATTCCTTGGGCTGCTAATCCAGCAGCAAAAGTAACGGCGTGCTGCTCTGCGATACCCACATCAAAGGCTCTCTCAGGGAAGGTATCCATCATAAATTTCAAAGAGCTCCCCGTTGGCATAGCAGGCGTAATGCCTACTATCTTTGAGTTGAGCCCAGCCAATTCCACGATGGTTTTACCAAAAACATCTTGAAATTTAGGAGGTAGTTTTTCTGTGCTCTTCGGAAGCAAGTCTCCCGTGACCGCGTTAAATTTTCCTGGTGCGTGGTACTTCACCTGGTCTTCTTCTGCCTGCCGTAATCCCTTTCCTTTCTTCGTGATTACATGCAACAACTTGGGTCCTTCGATGTGTTTTAGGCGTTCCAATTCTGTCAATAAAACAGTCAAGTCATGTCCGTCAATAGGGCCAGAATAATTAAAATTAAGGGCTTCAAAGATGTTATCAGTTTCTGGGGCGGCATCCAAGGTGACCTTGGTAAAGTAGTTTTTTAGTGCGCCAACCGAAGGATCAATGCCAATGGCATTGTCGTTTAAGATGACCAAAATATTAGTGTTAGTAACCCCTGCATGGTTCAGTGCTTCAAAAGCCATTCCGCTGGCAATGGAGGCATCACCTACGATGGCGATATGCTGTCGTTTATGGTGTCCTTGTAACTGGGAAGCAATGGCCATTCCAAGAATAGCCGAAATGGAAGTACTGCTGTGGCCTGTGCCGAAGGTATCGTAGTGGCTTTCCGAGATTTTCGGAAAGCCACTAATTCCGTGCAAGCGCCGGTTGGTGTGAAATGCTTCTTTTCGTCCAGTTAAAATTTTATGACCGTAGGCCTGATGCCCAACGTCCCAAACGAGTAGGTCGTAAGGAGTATTGAATACGTAATGCAGTGCAATGGTCAATTCGGTTACACCCAGGCTTGCGCCTAAATGGCCTTCTTTTACGGCCACGATATCAATGATAAACTCACGTAATTCTTGTGCAAGTTTGGGCAAATCCGTTGGAAGTAATTTCCGAAGATCTGATGGAAATTGAATGGTATCTAAAAATTTATTGGCCACGAAACAAAGCTACGATAATTCGAAGTTTTGATGTTAGCATGGTTCGATTAATATAGGAACCACATATTCTATTAGAAATTGTAATTTTGAAAACTAAGATGTTGCTATATTATGATGGAACCCTATGACGATGCCTATTTTATGAAACGCGCCCTCCAAGAAGCGGAAGCGGCCTATGCGAAAGGAGAAGTTCCTATTGGCGCAGTGATAGTCGCTAAAAACCAAATTATTGCTCGAGGACATAATCTCACGGAAACCTTAAACGACGTCACCGCGCATGCCGAGATGCAGGCAATTACCGCTGCCGCCAATTTTTTAGGAGGGAAGTATTTGATTGATTGCACTTTGTATGTCACCATAGAGCCTTGTCAAATGTGTGCCGGCGCCCTGTTTTGGAGTCAGATATCAAAAGTGGTCTATGGGGCACGTGATGAACAGCGGGGCTGCATTGCCTTGGAAACTAAATTGCATCCTAAAACTAAAATGAATGGGGGAGTAATGGCGGAAGAAGCGGCTCAGCTACTAACACAGTTTTTTGTTGAAAAGCGCAATTTGAATTAGAATGCTATGTTGCAACAGGGATGGAAGCGGCATCCTTTTATGTTAAATTTCGGCTTTAAAAACATAAAAGATATGGCGGACAGCCCGAGGGTTGCCCAAAAAAAGAACATAAAAAAAACCTCCTAAGAATAAACCTAGGAGGATGTAGTTTGGTTGGTAACGATATATCTTAGTCGTGGATGACTCGCACTTGTGCGGCAACCATTCCTTTTCTGCCTTCTTCTTCGACATATTCTACTTTGTCACCTTCGTTGAGCGCCTCGCCATTAAGACCGGTTACGTGTACAAAAATGTCTTTTCCAGTGTCATCGTTGGTGATGAATCCGAAACCTTTAGATTCGTTAAAAAATTTTACTGTTCCTTCCATTGTAAATAATATAATAATTAATAATAGTAGTAAAGGTACTATATTTCTATTTTCAAATGTTAAGAAAGCGTTTTTTTTCTGAAAAAATGCCTGATTTACAGTTCTTTCTCTTTGGATTCATCTCGCATTTTTTCTAAGTTTTCCTGCGTGAGCATATAGTCTTTTACACTTTTGTCCTTCCAGCGGTGGTAGATAAATAAAGGCATCCATACAAAGAATAGCCCCATCATCGAAATACCGATACAGAACTCGCCGGTTTTAAAATCGTCTGGTTTAATGTAAAAACCGTAGCCCAAAGTGAAGGCGATGGCAAGGAATACAAGTAATAAAAACCACTTCATAGTTTCGTTATTTGCCTGAAAAATCGATGAGTTTTCTGCGATAGGCGGTTAATAATTTTGATTTTGATATAAAGCCATAATAGGCGCCATTGGATATAACGGGTAAGTTCCAAGCTCCCGTATCTTGAAATTGTTTCATTACTTCCGTCATTTTTGAATTTGAAAGATCGATGGTGTCCAGAGGGTTTTTCATGAGTTCTTGGGCGGTCACTTCTTTGTAAAGCGTTTGGTCGAACATCACAGGGCGTAAATCATCTAATAGGATGATGCCTTCCAGCACCCCTGTTTCTTTCTCTACCACCGGAAAGATATTGCGGTTGGATTTAATGACCGCCGTATGAACAATGTCCCCCAAGGTCATGTCTGAGTATATTTTTACAAAGTTGGTCTCCACCACGGTTTTTATATCCATTAAGGTTAAGACCGCATGATCTTTATTATGAGTAATCAATTCTCCCTTGCGTCCAAGTTCCATGGCGTATACCGAATGAGGCATAAAATACGTGGTCAAAGAAAAGGAAATGGCCGCCGTGATCATTAAGGGTATAAATAGTTCATAACCGCCCGTAACTTCAGCAATAAGGAAAATGGCGGTTAAGGGCGCATGCAATACCCCAGCCATCAAGCCAGACATACCTACCAATGTGAAGTTACTTTCAGACACCTCTATCCCGATGGCGTTACTTACTTTGGCCACGCAGTTTCCGAGAATGGCACCCATAAATAAGGTAGGTGAGAAAATTCCACCTACGCCACCAGCTCCAAATGTAAAAGAGCTCGCAATAATTTTAAAAAGCCCTAAGCCTCCTAATAGGCCTACCACAATCCAAATATTAGTGGTGTCCAATTTGAAAAAATTATTGACCAATGCCTTTTCGGCATTTCCTTGTACCAAATCGTTCATAACATCAAACCCTTCTCCATAGAGTGGGGGAATGAAATAGACCAATATCCCAATGCCAATCCCTCCTATAACTAAGCGTTTTACGGGCGATCCAAATTTGGCAAAAAACTTTTGAAAACGCTCGTAGGTTTCGGTAAAATAAATGGAAGCCATGGCGGTGATGACGCCTAATACAATATAGAGTGGGATGTCTCCAATGGTAAATTTGTCTTCGATTGAAAAAGGCAATAACACATCATTTCCGAAGAAAAAATAAGAGGTTACAATGGCAGATACAGAGGCTAATAACAAGGGGATAAGTGAGGCCAATGTAAGATCAAGGCTAAATACTTCTATGGCAAAAATTATGGCTGCAATGGGCGCTTTAAAAATAGAAGCCATGGCTCCAGCTGCCGCGCAGCCAATAAGCAGGGTTCTTGTGGATTGATTTAGATGAAGTAAACGCGATAGGTTGGAGCTCAATGCTGCTCCCGTGGCTATGGTAGGCCCTTCTAGTCCAACAGAACCACCAAAACCAACTGTAATGGGTGCGGCCAAGAGGCCACTGTACATTTGAACCCGTTTCATGATTCCTTTTTTCTTAGAAATAGCGAATAAAGTAGCGGGAATGCCTTGTGTAGGTTGTTGTATCAGAAAAAATTTGACAAGCAAATAGACGATAGCAAGTCCAATGATGGGGAAGATAAAGTAGAAAGCCGTGTGATACTCCTCAATTAGTGTGCCTTCCAACAGCAATTGGATGACGTGGGTTCCGTTTTTGATAATGACCGCAGCAATTCCAGCTAAGAAACCCACCACAATACTCAAAATAAAAACAAACTGCTTGTGCGAGATATGTTTCAATCGCCAAATTAAGAAACGCGTCAGCAAGGTTCGCTTTTGAGAAGACATAAGGTGATACGTATTAAAAAATCCTGCTGTTGCAGGATTTTAAAGTTACGCTTTTAAGTTTAGTTGCAAGCTAAGTTCGTTCAGTTGTGCATCGTCAATGGGAGCTGGTGCATCGATCATTACATCGCGACCAGCATTGTTTTTTGGAAAGGCGATAAAATCTCGAATCGTTTCTTGTCCGCCAAGAATAGCAACCAAACGATCCAGTCCAAAGGCGATGCCTCCATGTGGTGGCGCTCCATATTGAAAGGCATCCATAAGGAAACCAAATTGCGCTTTGGCCTCTTCAGGAGTAAACCCTAAATAATCAAACATTTTGGCCTGTATGTCCTTGTCGTGAATTCGAATAGAGCCTCCTCCAATTTCATTGCCATTTAAGACCAAATCGTATGCATTTGCTTTTACATCGCCAGGATTGGTTTTTAGCAATTCCATCTGTCCAGGTTTGGGAGACGTAAATGGATGGTGCATGGCGTGGTAGCGTTCAGTTTCTTCATCCCACTCTAAGAGTGGAAAGTCCACCACCCACAAAGGAGCAAATTCGGTTGCTTTTCGCAGTCCCAATCGCTCCGCCATTTCCATGCGCAGTGCACTTAATTGAGCGCGCACCTTGTCTGTAGCGCCTGAAAGAACACAAATTAGGTCTCCTTTTTGAGCTCCGGTAACTTCGGCCCATTTGGCCAAGTCGTCTTGGTCGTAGAATTTATCCACGGACGATTTATAACTGCCATCTTCGTTGCAGCGACAGTATACCATGCCAAGCGCTCCAACCTGCGGTCGTTTCATCCAATCGATTAGTTTGTCAATGTCTTTTCTAGTAAAGGTGTTTGCGCCAGGGACAGCGATTCCTACCACCAATTCGGCAGAATTAAACACGTTAAAATCTTTGTGTTGTGCTACTTCATTAAGTTCGCCAAATTCCATTCCGAAGCGAATATCAGGCTTGTCATTGCCGTAGGTTTGCATGGCGTGGTCGTAGGTCATTCGCGGAAAATCTCCAACGGAAACTCCATTAATTTCTTTCAATAAATGACGGGTCAACCCTTCAAAAGTTAATAAGATATCTTCTTGCTCGATGAAGGTCATTTCGCAGTCAATTTGTGTAAATTCTGGCTGTCTATCAGCACGAAGGTCTTCGTCACGAAAACATTTTACAATCTGAAAATAGCGATCCATTCCACCAACCATTAGCAATTGCTTAAAGGTTTGAGGAGATTGGGGTAGCGCGTAAAACTGACCTGCGTTCATGCGGCTTGGCACCACAAAATCTCTCGCTCCTTCAGGAGTTGATTTGATCAAATACGGAGTTTCAACTTCTACAAAGTCTAAGTTGGACAAATAATTCCGCACTGCCATGGATACCTTGTGACGAAAGACTAGGTTCTCCCGAACTGGATTTCTTCTGATATCGAGGTAGCGATACTTCATTCGCAAATCTTCACCACCATCGGTTTGATTTTCAATAGTGAATGGCGGCGTGAGCGATTTATTTAAGATGGTTAGTTTAGACACCAATACTTCAATAGCTCCCGTGGCCATCTTTGGGTTTTTAGATTCGCGCTCAATCACGTTACCTGTGACTTGAATTACGAACTCCCGTCCCAAATTACCAGCGAGATCCATCATTCCTTTATCGGTTCGCTCCTCATCAAAAATAAGTTGTGTAATTCCGTAGCGATCTCTTAAATCAACCCAGATTACGAATCCTTGGTTCCGTGTTTTTTGAACCCAGCCAGCCAGCGTGACCTCTTGGGTTATATGTTCAATTCGAAGTTCTCCGTTGGTATGCGTTCTATACATTTTCTATCTATTCTGAAACAAGCTGCAAATTTAGCAAGATTCTGGGGGATAACACTGTTTTTTTTAGAGTTACTGTTTTGAGTCTCAACGGTAGCTAAAAATAATTTAATATTTCGGCTATTTCATTGAAAAAAAACCAATGAATCCTTCGTTTAATTGAAGAATTAAAAGTAATTTCGGTCTATTAACTTAAACTTAACAATTATGAAACAAAACAACCTAACGAATAGGGTACTCCTATTCTTTTTACTTTTACCCTGCTTTGTGTTCGCTCAGAACACCATATCGGGAGTAGTGAGTACCGCAGGTGGTGATCCTGTTTCCTTTGCAAATGTGATAGAAAAGGGAACTTCCAATGGAACCACTACAGATATTGATGGTACGTATTCCATTGAGGTGGCTAACTTACCAGTCACTCTAGAATTCTCTTCACTTGGATTTACGACCTTTGAACAATCGGTCTCTAGTGCTGGGACTGTGAACGTAAGCATGGCCGAATCTGCTCAATCCTTGGAAGAAGTAGTAGTCACAGGATTAGCAACATCCATTAAGCGAAGTAACTCGGCAAATGCAGTTGCATCAATTTCTGCTGAGAACATCACGGGTACGACGCCGCCGCCAACTTTAGATGGTGCGTTATACGGTAAGTTCGCAGGAGCTGTTATAAATGCTAACTCTGGTGCGCCAGGGGGAGGGCTTTCCGTTAGACTACGTGGAGCTACGTCTATTCAAGGAAACACCCAACCGCTTTATATTATTGATGGAGTGTATGTAGATAACTCTTCCATTGCAAGTGGATTAAACGCAGTTTCTGCTGCCGCAGGTGGTGGGAATAGCGCCTCTCTCCTTCAAGACAACGCAACCAATCGTATCGCGGATATCAACCCTGATGATATTGAGAATATATCTATCTTAAAAGGAGCTTCTGCCGCCGCTATTTACGGTTCTCGAGCAGCAGCTGGGGTAGTAATTATTACCACGAAGCGTGGTAAGTCTGGAGAAACTCAATTTAGATTCAAGCAATCTACGGGTTGGACCCAAGCTACAAACTTACTTGGCTTAAGAGATTATAATGAGCAAAGAGTCGCAGATACTTTTGGGGAAGCGGCCGCTGCCGAATTCGTGCAAGCTAGGAACCAAGGACGATTAATCGATTATGAAAAAGAACTTTACGGAGAAACAGGTTTTTTAAGTATCACCAACTTCAGTATGAGTGGTGGTGATGAGAAATCAAAGTTTTATGCAGGAGTTACTCATAATAATGAAGATGGAATTGTTCGCAACACTGGTTACGAAAAAACGTCATTGCGATTAAACTTAGATCACAAGCCTGCAGATTGGGCGAGTTTTAGATTTAGTTCTAATTATGTGTACTCTTCTTCAGATCGTGGATTCTTTAATAATGATAACTCAGGAACTACTATTGGTGTTACCTTAACAGGTACCACGCCTTGGTTACAATTGTTCCCAAATGCGGATGGAATTTATCCAGATAATCCTTCTGGAGCTTCCAACCCTTTACAAACCAGAGATTTGGTCACCAACAATGAAACGGTAAATCGTATCATTATGGGTGGACAAATGACGTTGGATCTTTACAAGAATGATAACTCAGGATTAGAATTTACACTTCGTGGAGGTTTGGATTTCTACGGACAACAGTCTAGAGCGATTTTCCCAAAGGAGCTTCAATTTCAAAAGCCTGCTAACGGAGGATTGAATGGTCAGTCTATCCAAGGGGAAACTCAAAATAAAAACTACAACGTTGCAGCCTTGTTAGTTCATAACTACAATACAGCAAGTAATCTGAGCTTCAGAACTCAGCTAGGTTTGACTCGAGAGTATTTTGATCAGAACACACAATTAATTTCTGCATCTGGTTTGGTTGCTTCGGAAACGAATGTAGATCAGGCGAAAAACACGGGTGTCGATCAAACAAGATTCTTACAACAAGATTCAGGTTTCTTTGTTCAAGAAGAAATTAATTTTCAAGATAAGTTTATTGCAACTATTGGTGTAAGAGGTGATAAATCTTCCAACAACGGAGATGCAAATGAACTGTTTTACTTTCCAAAAGCTTCCTTAGCTGTAAACCTAAATGAGTTTGGGTTTTGGAATGAGGAGTCTATTTGGAATCAAATGAAATTAAGAGTTGCTTATGGTGAGGCTGGAAATTTCCCACCTGCAAGAGGACTTTTTACTTCTTATAATGCCTTCACTACCAGTGGTAATTTAGGAATTAGCTTGATTGGAGAACGCGGAGATGGTAATTTAAAGTCGGAACGACAAAAGGAACTTGAATTTGGAACCGACATTGGATTTTTTGATGGTCGTTTAAACTTTTCTGGAACCTACTATATCAAAACGATTGATGATCTTATTTTGCAGGCGGCCTTGGAGCCATCAACAGGTTTTACAACTCAGTTTGTGAATGCTGGTGAGCTTGAGAATAAAGGTATCGAACTTACGCTAGATGCCACTCCTATTTTAACGGAAGACTTCGAGTGGAGCATCGGAGTGAACTGGTTCAAGAACAAATCGGAGATTACTCGATTGGACGTACCAGCATTTAACATCGGAGCCTTTGGAGCTACCTTGGGAACCTTCCGAATTGAAGAAGGACAAAGTGTTACTCAATTGGTAGGTATTGGGCCTAACCCTGGTGAGAATGGATTCCAGCAATGGGGTGATTCTGAACCAGATTTCCAAATGGCGGTAAACAATAGCCTTCGTTACAAGGAATTTGAGCTGTCATTCCTATGGCAATGGAAAAATGGAGGAGAAAATGTGAACTTAACGACCTTACTTTCCGACTTAAACGGAACGACACATGATTATGACACCGTAGACCTTGATCCATCTGGACAGTTAGGTAACGGTGATTATAGATTGAGTCAGCTAGGTTCTTCCGCAGAAGTATTTATAGAAGACGCTTCTTACCTTCGTTTACGTGAACTTGGTTTCTACTGGAACGTTCCTAAAAGATTCCTAGCGGGAGTTTTAGGCGGAAGAGTAGATGGTGTTAAACTTGGATTCTCTGGAACCAACTTAATCAACATCTTCGACTACAATAGCTACGACCCTGAAGTTTCTAACTTTGGAGGGAATACACCATTTACAGGTGTTGAGGTTACACCATTCCCTGCTTCAAAAAGATACTTATTTCACTTAGGAGTTAATTTTTAAAAAATAAATTATGAAAAAACATATATATAAACTTTTATTCTTCGCGCTCACTTTGGGAGTTGTCATTTCATGTGACGTAGAAGAGTATTCAGACTTAAACAGTCCCGAGGTGGACGCCTTTAGGGACAATCTAACCCGAGGAGATCTACAAGACTTAGTGGGTGGAGTGTTTTACAGTTCAAGAGTGCGAATGGGTACTTATTTTGACGACTGTGGCGTAATTGGAAGAGAATACTGGAGATTCTCCGGTTCCGATCCAAGGTTTACCACAGATTTATTAGGCGGAGGGAACTCTGTACTAGATAACAACACTTTCTATATCACTGGGCCATGGTCAGGTCGTTATAGAACGGTAAAGAATGCGAATTTAATACTCGAATTCCTTGATGGTCAAGATCTTTCTGCTCAGTTTACTGCAGGAGAAGTGACGGCGACCAAAGGGCTTTTGAAAACGTTTATCGCTTACGAATTGCTAATGAACTTAAACTTAACTGATTCAAACGGTATCCGAGTGGATGTGGCTGATGAGAATAATTTAGGGCCATTCGTTTCCAAGGAAGCGGCTTTAACAGCAATTAGAACGATGCTTAATGATGCTGCATCGGATTTAAATAGTGGTTCTGAATTTCCATTTTCTTTATCTGCAGGCTTTTCCGACTTCAACACGCCCAGCGGTTTTGCTCAAGTGAACAGAGCAATTGCTGCTCGAGTTTCTGCTTATCAAGGAGATGCATCAGGAATATTGGCTGCTTTGGATGATTCATTTTTTAGCTTAGGTGGGGATCTTTTTACAGGAGCCTATTACACTTGGTCTGAAGACCAAACGGATCTTCCAAATCCTTTATTTATTTCTGAAGGTGGTTCCTCAGAAGCACAAGCAAGAATTGCACACCCTACGTTTATTACAGATGCAGAATCAGGTGATGCAAGATTGAGTAAAGTACTTCAATTGTCAGAATCTATCACTCTGGCAGATCTTACAGGAGACTATATCGTTTTTAGATACCTAAGTAACGATGATGTCATTCCTTTAATTAGAAATGAGGAATTGATTCTTCTCTACGCAGAAGCTAACATTACTTTGAATCCTGCTGAGGCAGTGAATGCATTAAACGTTGTTAGAGCGTCTGCAGGTCTTGGAGCCTATGCAGGTGGAACCGATACGGAGTCTTTAATCAATGAAATGCTGAACCAAAGAAGGTATTCTTTATATGCTGAAGGG
>Ga0316204_10002129_pt1 | contig 46970 bp, 32 predicted proteins | sample 6monrhotite_MG_2_FD_205661 | JGI IMG/M metagenome (GOLD analysis project Ga0316204, IMG submission 205661) | Microbial mat bacterial communities from mineral coupon in-situ incubated in ocean water Damariscotta River, Maine, United States -... | ecosystem: Environmental > Aquatic > Marine >... | reverse complement strand
GCTAAAGGTGAAGGTTGCCAAGAAAAAGTTGGTATTGATTACAAAGAATTACCAAACGATGTTAATGCCGGTGATATTTTATTACTTGACGATGGTCGCGTGCAATTACGGGTTTTAGAAACTAAAGTTAATTCAGTATTTACTGAAGTGACAGTGGGTGGTCCATTATCGAATAACAAAGGTATCAACCGTCAAGGTGGCGGTTTAACAGCCCCTGCTCTAACCAATAAAGACAAAGAAGACATTAAAACAGCAGCACAAATTGGTGTTGACTTCTTAGCCGTATCGTTTCCCCGTGATGCGAGCGATATGCGTGAAGCTCGTTTACTTGCACAAGAGGCTGGCTGTGATGCTCGCTTAGTTGCAAAAATTGAACGTGCCGAAGCGGTAAATGATCATAAAGTACTTGATGATATTATTCTTGCCTCTGATGTTTGTATGGTTGCGCGTGGTGATTTAGGTGTTGAAGTGGGTGATGCAGCATTAGTTGGTCATCAAAAACATATTATTGCTCGTTGTCGTCAATTAAACCGCATAGTAATTACTGCGACACAAATGATGGAAACAATGATCGAACAACCTATGCCAACACGTGCAGAGGTTATGGATGTCGCTAATGCCGTATTGGATGGTACTGATGCTGTAATGCTTAGTGCAGAAACTGCTGCAGGCAAATATCCCGTAGAAACAGTAAAAGCAATGGCTGAAGTATGTGAAGGTGCTGAAAAACATCGCTCAGTGAATACTTCACACCACCGTATTGAAATGATGTTTTCTGAAATATCTGAAACTATTGCGCTTTCAGCAATGTACGCAGCAAATCATTTAAATGGCGTAAAAGCGATTATTGCTTTAACTGAATCTGGGCACACCAGTAAAATAATGTCTCGTATTACTTCTGGGTTACCCATTTATTCATTGTCGCGTCATCCTAAAACATTGAATAAAACTGCTATTTATCGTGGTGTTTATCCTGTTCTTTTTGATTCAACTCATACGGATTATTCACTTTTACCCGATCTGGTTTTAAAAGAGGTATTAAAAACGGCTAAATTCAGTGTCAACGATACGGTAATATTTACCCATGGAGATTTAATGGAAACCGTCGGTGCAACAAATACCTTAAAGGTTTTAAAAGTAACCAAAGCACACTTACAAGGTTAATTTATCTCTGTGAAATAATGGTGTTAAATCAAGGCAGCTTCGGCTGTCTTTTTATTTTTACTTTTACACATAAAAGCCTTATTATTTAATCAATTATACCTACCTTGTTAAAAACTATGCGCACGATAAAAAAAATAGGCTTATTAACCAGTGGTGGCGATGCTCCAGGCATGAATGCTGCGATACGTGCTATTGTGTTAGCCGCTCATCATTATGACATTGAAATCATCGGCTTTAAACATGGCTATAATGGTTTGATCAATCAAGAATTTTTCAATATAACGCCATCACAAGTACATGGTATTATTAATCTTGGTGGAACAATATTGAAAAGCGCACGTTGTAAAGATTTCTATCAAGAAAATGGCGTTAAACAGGCAGCGAACACCTTAATTAAATACAATATTGATGCCTTAATTGTTATTGGTGGCGATGGTTCTTTTAATGGTTTATTACAATTACAAAAACACTGGAATGGCCAAGTTATTGGTATTCCCGGCACAATTGATAATGATATTGATGAAACTGATCACACCATAGGTTTTGCTACTGCAGTTAATACAGCGATTGAAGCTATTGATAAAATTCGTGATACCGCAGATGCCTTTGAAAGAGTGTTTATTGTTGAGCTTATGGGACGAAAAAGTGGGCATATTACCTTTAATGTGGGCGTTGCCTGTGCAGCTGAACAAGTGTTGTCGTTTGAAAATTTTTCAACCGAAAATAAAAATGAAAAATTAGCAGAATTAGCACTAGATATTAAACAAGCCCAAAGTCATTGTCACTCAAGTTATATCATTGTTATTGCGGAAAATTTATGGGAAGGTGGTGCGCATCAACTGGCCATTGATTTAAAGCAACAGACACAAACTGATTGTACCGCCTGTATTTTAGGTTATATTCAACGAGGTGGCTCGCCTGTTGCGGAAGACAGAATATTAGCGACAAAAATGGGCGTCAATTCAATTCAGGCGATAATTGAGGGGAAATCCAATATGATGATCGGTGAGCAAAACGGTGAAATCATTTCAACTCCTTTAGAACATGTTATAAATCACAAAAAACAAGTCAATCAAAATTTAATTTCCGTTCAAAATAGTATTCTCGCTAATTCAGCTCAAACTATGATAGATGAAATATAACGCTAATTATGACGACATCAATTGTTTGACTTTTTCTTTATAACTGCGACTAACTTTTAACTCTTTACCGTTTTTTAAAATTAAGTAATATTCACCATTAAGTTGGCTACATAATTTTTCAACATATTGTTGATTAACAATAATAGAGCGATGGGTGCGAACAAATTGGCGCGGATCAAGCGTTTCTTCTAATTGTTTCATGGTTTGACGTAAAATATGAGTGGTTGTTTCAGTATGTACACACATATAGTCACCAGCAGCGTCTATCCAAAGTATTTCTTTAATAGGCACTCGGCTCACTTCACCACCATCTTTAATCGCTAAAATTTCCGAGTATTGCTCTAAAATTATGGGTTTATCACTTTCTAATTCAGCCATTATTTGTTGGCAATCATTACCCGTTACATCGCTAACTAAGCGCATAAGTTTGTCTTGATGATTACTATTAATTTTACTTTGCTGATAAAAGCGTATTTTATCAATAGTTTGAGATAAACGAATTTCGTCAGCAGGCTTTAATAAATAGTCAAGCGCATGCACTTCAAATGCTTTTAAAGCAAATTCATCAAAGGCTGTGACAAAAACAATCATAGGTATTTTTATTCTTTGTAAGATTAATTGTTCCAACACTTCAAAACCAGTTAAACCGGGCATTTGAATATCAAGAAAGACTAAGTCAATATCCTGATTTTTTAGTAATTCAAGCGCAATCTTACCGTTAGCACATTGCGCAACTACATTTATCTCAGGATAAGCTAACAACCTAACCTCTAAACCTTTGCGTGCTAGGGGTTCGTCATCCACAATGATGGTGTTTAAGGTTAAGGTCATAACGGCTGTTCAACTTGATAAGGTATTCTTATGTTTACTTTAACACCACTAGGTGAGTTATTAGCAACAACTAATGAAAATTTATGCTGATACAATGCTTGTAAACGTTCTTTGGTATTGACTAAACCAACACCATTTTCACGATAAATATTACCGGACTCTATTTTAGCCCCAGGGCCATTATCCGCCATTTCAATAAGTAAATCATTACCAAACTTATCAATAGTAATCGTAATACAACCACCCTGCTCTTGCACTGCTATTGCATATTTGATCGCATTTTCTGCTAACGGTTGTAAGATCATACTTGGTACCAACGCATTGGAACAATCTTCATTAACCTTAAAGATCACTTGTAAACGTTCTTCAAAACGTACTTTTTCAATATCTAAATAATAATTTAGCGCTTGTATTTCACTGGTTAAGGTCACTTTTTTCATCGGATCTTTATCAAGAGAGTAACGTAAAAATTCACTTAAGCGCGTTACCATTTTATTCGCTGTATGGTTTTCGTTTACTAAAATTAATGTAGAAATGGCATTAAGAGTATTAAATAAAAAATGAGGGTTTAATTGATAGCGCAACATTTTTAATTGTGCTTGATGAGCTACCGTATTTGCATGTAATACGTTTTGTTTAGCTTTTTGCAACATTTGGTAATATTTTATACCAAAGTACAAACCACTCCAACTTAATAGAATATAAAACGACCAAACACTGTTTTGAGTATAAAGTAACCAAAAATCTGGTTTGTAACCGTGTTTATATATCTCCCAATAATTAATATTTTTAATTACTTGCCACAAAGTCGCCGTAAAATAAGAGCTAAAAATTACGACTAACGCTATTTTTAATGGTGATAAATTCCATGCGCGACGATAAATATAACGAAGAGGAATGGTTAACAACCAACCAGCATAGGCGTTTAAAAGAATAATTATGGCAAAAATATCACGTAGATCATGTAATAATGATCCTAAATAATGTATTAAGGCAAAACCTAACCAACCAGCGCTGTGAAGTACCCAAAAGAAACGTTTTTTATTTTCGATTAATTCTTTCCAATTCACAACTTATCCAAGGAATAGACATATTATCTTATATTATGAGTGAGCTTGACTAATTTAACAGTACCTTTAGTCGTAACAATAACGCGACTTATCTCATTTGCTTACTGAGTTTACTGACAGTGAATTGTGATTTATCAAACAATTCAAACTGTTTCAATGCTTGAATATGGTACTCGTTATTCTTATTTTGCTGATATTTGTTATAAAACCATAATGCATTGATTAAATAAGAGAATACTAGATAACGCTTAACTAACCGAAAGTTTATTTTAACGGCTAAATAGTTTTTTGAGTAATGTTCATAGATCAAACAAACTTCTTGTTGATATTTTTCTTCAAGATCATTAATGGCTAAAAACATTGCTATATCAAACTCAACATCGGCTTTACAAGCACATTCAAAATCAATTAAATAACTCCCGTTATCTTGCCGATTATCATGATTATTTATTGTATCATTCGTTAATAACACATTATAAAAATTAACATCACCATGACACACATAATGACCTTTAACATCAATATATACTGATAATTCTTGTGCTATATTTTTTAATAATACAATTTGCGATGGTCGATAATACAAAGGGTTAAGTAAATCAACAATAGTTTGATATATATGTAAAACGGGCAACGCTATTGATTGTTGATGGAATTTAAACATTAAAGAAACAGCGGTACGTAACTTATCCTTTAAACAAAGAGATGAATAAGCCAATAATTCTCCTTCAATAAATTCAGTAATAAGCCATTGTTCATTAGTAAAATAAACCTTTAGCGTGAGCCCTAGTTTTGCGGAAATCAAATTACAGTTGATTTCAATATCCACCTTATCTTTATCATTACCACCCAAATATTTAGCAAAAAAAACACCTTGTTGTGTTTGTACTTTAAAAGAATGTGCACTCAAGCCAGTAGTCATCGGTTCAACGTTTATAATTTCATCAAAACATTGTAATTGTGATATTTTTTTTATTAAGTGCTTCATTTTTAAAATCAACCTTGTTCGGGTAAATTTTCTAAAACAGGGTCTAATTGATTTTTATATTGTGCAAACCATTGAAAATAACCGTAAAGAGCGATAACTACATACACTACAAATAAAGCGGCGGTTGGCTGTAAGTTTTTTTCAAGGTAAAGATAAATAGAGACAAAATCAATAATCAACCAATAAAGCCAATTTTCTAATACTTTTTGGGTAACTAAATACGTAGTAAAAATCGCAAAAACAGTAGTAGCACTATCTAAATAAGGGAAAGCCGCGGTAGTATAATTTGCCATAATAAAACCTAACACAAGGCTAAGTAAGGTTAAAATTACAATAAATTTAACATGTAACTGCCAACACCAACTAATAATGTAGAGCTGAACTTGTTTTTTTTGAACCTCAGTCTCATTAATAACATTTTTTATCGCTTGGGAATTTAAATATGGTGATGAATTATGAACATTGTGCCAGCTATACCAGCCATAAATTGCCATCGCCATATAATAAACACTCAAAAAACTATCCATGAGTAATGAAACATCATAAAAAATCACGGTATAAATCGCAGTGCTGATAAAGGCTGCAGGCCAACACCAAGAATTGCCTTTTGTCGCTAAAATAACGTAAGCAAGTGATAAAACAACCGCTATTATTTCAGCTAAAGGTAATTGTAAATAATAATCAAATAGCGACATCATGTGTTTCTGGCTCGACTTGTGATCTATCACCTGAAATAAACTTACAAACAAAAACGGCAGCCCCTAACGTTTGATGAACTTCTTTTATTTCTGCCATGACTGAATTAACCGCTAAATCATATTCACCAAAAACTTGGGTACTCATTCCGTTAGTAACAACCTGTAAACCTTCAATTTTACGCAGACGTTTAATGAAGCGCCAAATTTCTGTTTTGAAAGCTGCTTCTGCTAATGGGTATAAACTTAACTCTATAGATATTTGCATCATTTTTCTCACTGTTAAAACCCTGAACCAAGTTCAGGGTGACATTTATATCGGTTACTAAAAATTAAAACTGATAATCTAGCGTTGCACCAAAGACTAATGGTTCAGCCAATTGCGTATATTGCTTCGCAGTATAACCATCACGAGGATCATTACCAAAATAAAAACCGCGCGTTGCATAATCACGATTAAACATATTACGAGACCATATTTTTAACTGCCAATTATCTTGCATATAGGTAATAGCGGCATTGAACAATGCCACTTTTTTAGATTTCTCGTTGTGACTATCTGAAAAATAAAAATCATCTTTCGCATCAAAGGATGCATTAACCAACCAATGTTCATTTGGACTAACATTAACACCTAAGTCAACTTGATAATTAGGCGCATGAGCCTGTTCTCTACCAGATAAGTCAGCCCCTTCTGCGTTAATAAAGTGACCAAATTTGGTTTTTAACCAACCTACGCTACCGTAAATTTCGACACGGTCACTCATTTGCCAAGCACTTTCAAGTTCAATACCTTTATTTGTACCACTGGCAGCATTATCAATAAAAGCAATAAACTCACTATTACCCCCCTCATGTAAAATGGTTTTAGCGCTATTCGCTTGTACATCAGTTCTATCCATATAAAAAAAGGCAGCACGCAAGTAAGCTTGGTTATTCAGTAAATTAATCTTATAGCCAGCTTCATAGTTCCATACATATTCAGGTGAAAACAGTCTAAATTCAGGTGCTAAAGTACCATCGGTATTAACACCACCTGCTTTATAGCCTCGATTTATTTGACCGTACCATAAAGTATCATCATTTTGTTGATAGGCTAACACGACTTTTCCACCGAGCATGTTGTCGGTAATGTTTTGATAGAAATTTCTATCCGCAAAGTTGGTACTAATTAAATCAGAATTTTGATAATCGGCATTACGCTGTTCTATACGCAAGCCTGTGGTTAATGTGAGTTTACTATTTAACTGGGTATCCAATTGACCATAAGCTGCATACGTTTTTGTTTTAAATAACGATGAAAAGTCATCTGTTAAATAGGTGTATTGTCGTGTTAAGTCTGCGTCTTCTTGTTTGTAATATAAACCCGCCACCCAAGCAGTAGTGCCATTAAAAAGTTGATCCCCATTTTTTGAAACGGCGCGCATATCAGCTGTCACTGTTTGGCGATCTCTAAAATAATGGTCAATAGATGAATATTCCCAGTAGGCAAAATCTTGATTCTCAATATTTTCTGGAGCCGAAATACCCACAAAAGCCCAATCTTCATCATAACCATAGCCAAGATTTGAGTCGGAATAAGTGAGTGTGATGATCAAATCATGCGAAATAAGACCACTATAAGTGAATTTACTAGCTAATGCGGTGCTTTCTTGTGTGTCAAAACCCGGCTGATCAGAAAGCGTATTTCGGTTGTTATCGAGTGAAAATGCATCGTAGCCATTATTAAAATCAAAATAAAATGCGGTTAAATCAATAATAAGTTCATTACTTGCTGCAATGGCTAATTTACCACGAAAAGTAAATTCATCACGGTTATTGGTATCGTTGCGTTTTAAAAATGTGTTTTCAATAAAACCATCACTGTTATATTGCTCAACACCTACGCGATAATTAACTTTCTCGGTTGCGGGGCCTGATAAAACAAGACCTGCACCGTAACTGTTATAATTACCAGCCTTAAGTTGAACGGCTCCTTCAAATTTTTCACTTGGCGAATTGGTGGTGATGTTAATCAACCCAGCCATTGCACTTGCACCAAAACGTGTACCTTGCGGCCCACGGTAAATTTCGGTTTGTTGTACATCAAATGTTGAAGCAATGCTGCCAATACCAGAAAAATCAATATCATCAATGATCAAACCAACGGAAGGGTTAATGGGTGCATTAAATTGACTACGTTCACCAATACCACGAATTTGATAATAACGGGCACGTTGTGAACCACTAGAAAAATTAATATTAGGCGCTAAAGCAACCAGTTCTTCGAGGTTCTGAGCATTTCGTTTATAAACATCATTAGCTGTTAATACTGATAACGAAGCCGCTGTTTTTTGTAAATTATGCTGGCGAAAGTCTCCATTTACCGTAATGATTTCCATATCACTAACCGATACAGGTTCTTCATTAATTTTTTTGGTCGGTAAATCATCAGCAAAAACGATGAAAGAGGTAAAGCTTGCACTTATTGCTATAAAAAGTGTCTTTTTTGACAGGTTCATTGTGGATCTCATTTAACTAAAGTTATGGGATCCGGCACATGGAGGCGGTAGTTTAGAACGTTTGAATTATTTTATTTAGTCAACACACGCGAATAAAATGGTTAACAAGTTTTAATAAACAAACGTTCTCAATGCCATCCCTACGCCGGTATTATCCGGTTCAGGTTCAAAGGGTTCGATATACGTCTCAGTGAAGTTAGTAAAACCAACCTTCACACCCCTTGGCTCGGCGCGCATCATAACAAAAGAAAAATCATGTCGCCATAAAATTATTTTTCAACGATAAGGTGTTTAATTTTATTCGGTACACCATCCCATTTTTCAGCGTCTTCAGGTGACGCTTTAACTTCAGTAATGCGTGGCCATACTTGTGCTAGTTCAGCATTAAGCTGTATAAAATCCTGTTGTTCTGGGGGTACTTCATCTTCTTGATAAATTGCCCCAGCGGGACATTCAACCGGACATAAATCGCAGTCGATACAATCGTCAGGGCTAATAACCAAAAAATTAGGCCCTTCAAAAAATGCATCCGCTGGACAAACCGCGACACAGTCGGTGTATTTACATTTAATACAATTGTCGGTTACTACAAAAGCCATATCATCGTCAGAAAAATAAATAATAACCGTGATCATACCTATGTGATCAGTAAATTCAAATGAAATTGTTTTGCTGCAAGGTTAGTTCAGGTAAAATATCGCTAATTTCTCTGTACTTTTTAATTAAGTGAAAACCTTCATGATCCGTTTAACCAATATCAAATTAGATCTCAATCATTCAGATGATGCATTAAAGCAAGCAATTTTATCTAAATTGCAGCTTAATGCAGAACAGTTAATTGATTATAAGGTCTTTAAACGGGGTTATGATGCTAGACAAAAAAATGCCATTAAACTTATTTATACACTTGATGTTACTTTACAAAAGCCAATCAATAATGGAATTGATGAAGCCGATCTATTAAAAAAATTTACTAACGACCCGCAAATAAAACAAAGCCCTGATACAAGTTATCATTTTGTTGCACAAGCGCCTAATAACTTAACTGAACGTCCCGTTGTTATAGGTATGGGGCCTTGCGGCTTATTTGCAGGATTATTATTAGCGCAAATGGGATTTAAACCGATAATTCTAGAACGTGGTAAAGAAGTACGTGAGCGCACCAAAGATACCTTTGGCTTTTGGCGTAAAAAAATATTGAATACTGAGTCTAATGTCCAATTTGGTGAAGGTGGCGCGGGGACATTTTCGGATGGTAAGCTCTACAGCCAAGTAAAAGATCCTAAACATTATGGTCGTAAAGTACTTACTGAATTTGTTAGTGCTGGTGCATCAGAAGAGATTATGTATGTTAGTAAACCGCACATAGGCACCTTTAAATTAGTAACTATGGTTGAAAAAATGCGTAATAATATTATTGCCCTCGGCGGTGAAATTCGTTTTTCTCAACGTGTTGACGATATAAAAATCGAAGATGGTAAAGTGCAAGGGTTAACTTTGGCAACCGGCGAGTTCATTAAAACCCATCATATTGCGTTAGCTATTGGGCATAGCGCACGCGATACCTTCAAGATGCTCTGTGATAAAGGTGTTTTTATTAAACCAAAGCCTTTTTCTGTCGGCTTTAGAATTGAGCATGAACAATCTGTGATTGATGAAGCCCGTTTTGGTAACAATGCAGGGCATCCTATTTTAGGTGCGGCCGATTATAAATTAGTACATCATTGTAAAAATGGTCGTTCTGTATACAGTTTTTGTATGTGTCCTGGTGGAACCGTAGTCGCGGCAGCTTCAGAAGAAGGTCGGTTAGTCACTAATGGTATGAGTCAATATTCTCGACATGAACGTAATGCAAACAGTGCTATTGTTGTTGGCATATCCCCTGAAGACTTCCCTAAAATTGAGGGTAAAGAAAATGTACTTGCGGGTATTGAGCTGCAACGTCAATTAGAAGAACAAGCATTTGTATTAGGCGGTGGTAGTTATGATGCACCAGTGCAATTAGTAGGAGACTTTTTAGCTGGGCGAGCAACAGGAGAACATGGTGATGTAATTCCGTCATACAAACCTGGTGTAACCTATTGCGATTTAAGTAGTAGTTTACCTAGTTATGCAATAGAAGCGATTCGTGAAGCTATTCCAGCATTTAATCGTAAAATCAAGGGATTTTCAAATACTGAAGCCACTTTAACGGCTGTTGAAACACGGACATCGTCCCCTATTCAAATTACGCGCGATAACGATACCTTTGAAAGTATTAATACTCAGGGATTATATCCTGCAGGAGAAGGCGCGGGTTACGCAGGCGGCATTTTGTCGGCAGGTATTGATGGCATTAAAATAGCGGAAGCTATGGCTAAATCAATGACCAATTTAAAATAAGCATAAATGCAGTATTATGCTTATTAGACTGTTTTAAACAAGCAGACTATTATAGGTGTATCCTTATTTAAATTATTGTGTTTATTGCTGCTTGTGGTTAACTATATAAAAAGAAAGAATTCAACTCGCTATATTTACTTTTTCATATTTATAGTTTTTTTTAAGACTAGCTATGGTGTTGAATTAACCTTGGTTACTGAAAGCCTTCCTCCTTTTCAAATGCTTGATGAGCAAAATAAAATCACTGGTTTTGCCACTGAAATAGTACAAGCAGCACTGAACAAAACGCCCTATAGTTATCATACGGAAATGTATTCTTGGGCTCATGCTTATAATATTGCTCAAAAAAAGAAAAACACCTGTATTTTTTCTATTGTAAGAACCAAGGAGCGAGAACATTTATTTCAATGGATCTCCCCTATCGTCTCAACCAATAGTTATTTTGTTGGTTTAAAAGCCAATACAAAAATAAAATTAAGCTCAATGGAAGAGGCTAAAAACTATATCACAGCGGTTATAAAAGACGATGTAAATTACCAGTTACTGATTAAAAATGGCTTTATTGAATTTAAAAACTATGATGTGATCAATAATTCAGATTCTTTATTAAAGCTGCTAAATACCCGCAAACATATAGATCTAATTTTAATTGATGATTTAACCATTGCCTATCGCGCAAAACTTGCTCATTTAGACCCAAATATATTTAAATTCTATTTAAAGTTAAACACTAAACCTTTAAATTTTTATCTTGCCTGTAGCAATACAACGCCGATAGATGTGATAAATGCAATCAGTAAAGCCATTATGCAATTAAAGACATCAGGGGAAGATAAAAAAATAATCGCTAAATGGCTACCACACAAAATGGCTTTATTAAATGAATAAACATTTAATTATACTCTTTAAAGTAGTAATACTTTACCTTATTTTTATATCATTAACGCATGCGAATAAGCCTACTGTATTTCTTGTGACGGAACATTTACCTCCTTATCAAATTATTAATGCAGATAACTCTATTACAGGTTTTGCAACCGAGGTGGTTTTAGAAACATTAAAACGTAGTCAATATAAATATGATTTGAATTTATATTCTTGGGTAAGATCCTATAATTTAGCTTTAAACAAAGCCAACACTTGTATTTTTTCAATGGCAAGACTTCCCATAAGAGAAAAATTATTCAATTGGATTGGCCCAATAACCGAAAAAAACAATGCCGTTGTTTGGGGGTTAAAAAATAATGACAATAGCCAGCACATTGAAACAATAAGTGATCTCAAAAAATATGTTATCGCGGTTAATAAAAATGATGCAACACATCTTGGAATGTTAAAAAATGGTTTTGTTGAAGGAGAACATCTCTATATTTTAGAACATACCAAATCTTTACTTAAACTTTTAGTACAACGACCAGAAATTGATTTTATCATCGCTGATGACATTACTATTTCACATAGAGCAAAACTTGCTGGTATCAATATCAACTTATTAAAACGCGTAGTCGAGATCAAAAATTTGCCCCTTAATTTTCATTTAGCCTGTAGTATAAAAACGGATAAAGATATATTAACGTCTTTAACTAAAATACTGAGTGATATTCATAAAGATGGGACTTACGATAAAATTTTATCTAAATGGACAAGTAAAATGCCGCATCTAATCAATACTATAAATAAATAACCCGCTTTTAATGGATTAAACTTTATCTATTGAAGATAAGGATTTATATTATTTTATTTCACCTCCTATAATAATTAGTGGTACTAATGATTTTATTTTCCAACACTTCTTTTTTATCATCTACCTCTTCGCACTTATCAAAATATAAGATCTTATCTAAATATTCTTCTAAAAGTATTTTATTGAAAATTTCAAAGACTGTTGTTCTCACATTTGGTTTAGCAACATCAGTAAACGCTTCAAGATTACCGAGCACACCATTAGAAATTGACCCTGTTGATGTGAACTTGAACTGTCCTCATCAAAATGTAACGTTTAATATCAACACCATATTTAATGAACAAGATAAAGATATTTTGTTGTTTCATCGCTGGGTGAATGCATTACACATTACGACAAAAGAATTTACTTTAAAAAATGAAACCGCTTTTTTTTTAAATAAATGCAATAAAAATAAAACTGATTTAGCGGAATTAGAGCGGCATTTGCGTGCCAAAAAATTTATTCGTGATGCAAAAGTTAGTGCAGATAACAACTTAAAAAATATTCTGGTTGAAACGTGGGACAACTGGTCGTTAACACCTACCATAAGTTATGGGCGTAAAGGGGGAGTTAACACCTATAGTTTAGGACTTAAAGACCGAAATTTATTAGGATTGGGTATTGATACTCAAATCCAATCATTTTCTAATGCTCAACGTTCAGGGTATAAATTAGAAACGAGTATTCCCTTATTTTTAAAACAGAATTCAGAAGTAAAAATAGTATTATCAGATAATGATGACGGCAAGCAAACATCATTATTTGTCGTGAAAAATTTCGCAAGTTTACTTACGCCCTATGCTTATAATGTTGGTTTTAATAGTGAAAAAAGGAACGACACTATATTTCAAAACAAACAAATATCTACCATTTTTAAGCATAATATCACCTATCGTACGGCAAGTTATGCATGGTTAACTAAACGTTTTAATTCTGCTTTAAAAAACAAGGACGATACCCTGAGATTGAGTTTGGGACTAACACAGGATCAGCATTTATTTAGCACGATAAATGATCAAGAAATATTATCGCCTTTCAATCTCAATAAAAAAAACAGAACAACAAATACTATTGAATTTAATGAGTTAGCATCAAAAATAACACAACAAAATGGTATCGCGTTACCAAAAGACAGAGATTTTATCTATCCGTGGTTTAACATTGAATATATTGAAAACGACTTTAAAAAGCTTACCAATATACATTTAGTCTCACAGTTTGAAGACTTTAATTTTGGCTGGCATGTAAACGCAAAATTAGGGATAGCTGATGGTAATAAAACTAATTCAGCTTGGGCATTGTGGCGCTCAAACATAAGTAAAGGTTTTTCGATAAATGAAAAAAGTTTAACGCTACTGAATTTCTATTTGGCAAGTGACCTATACAATGATAATGAAAATCGTTTTTTTGCAAAAATAGAGGCTGAATTGTTTTATCATTTATCTGATCAATGGAATTTTTATTTAGCAAATAGCACCGTTTTTAGTGATAATCAATACATAGAACAACCCATTACTTTAGGTGGCGATAGTGGCATGCGAGGTTTTCCCCTTCAATACCAACATGGCAAAAATAGTTTTAAAGTAACCTCTGAATTACGTTATTATCCACATATTAATGTCTATAAATTATTTGAACTCGCAGGCACAATATTTATAGATGTGGGTAAAGCCTCCGGTAATACCTTAACCGCAAATATTGATAATGGCTGGATTTACTCGCTTGGCATCGGTGCGCGAATATATTCAACACATGCTTCTCTGGGACGAGTCGTTCACATTGACTTAGCGAAGCCTTTCTCCGATAATCCCGAGCTTGGCGGTTTCGAAATACGCCTACAAGCTAAAGAAACATTTTAACAAACTAAATTTTTATAAATGATTAGTTATATCAATTTCACTGGTATTTTACATCTTCATGTAGGATGAATATAAATTTAAACTGAGACCCTATGATCAATAAAATCAAACAATTTATGGCAAAAAAACCAATTTCGGCTAACACACTAATTATCTTACTCAGTTGCTATTTTATCGCCGTCTTTAATCAACCTTTTTTATCTTTAGCCTTTACAAAATTACTCGCGTTAAAAGAACACAGTAATGTTTTTATGTTTACGGTGCCCTTTTTATTATTGAGCTTATTGTTAATTATTTTCTCTTTAATATCCGTTAAATATTTATTAAAACCTGCACTTATACTATTCACTTTATTATCTTCGTTAGTTTTTTATGCAACCTTTACTTACGGTATTGTGTTCGATTACTCAATGATGATTAACATTGTCGAAACCGATAATGCTGAAGCGTTTATGTATTTAAATATTGAAGCGATATTGTTCTTTTTATTTTCAGGAATATTACCCGCGTTATTAATTGCTTTTGCTAAAGTGACTTATCAACCTTTTTTGAAAGAGTTATTACAACGCTTAAAGTTAGTAGGTGGTGCAATATTGTTATTTCTAACGATCGCTTATTTTTTCTATTCAAATTACGCCGCTTTTGGCCGAAATAATCACGAGTTAAAAAAATATATTGTGCCGATTCAATATATCGATAGCGGTTATAAAGTCATTCGTGATAAATTTTTCACTGCGCCAGTTCAATTTAAAATTATAGATCCGAAACCTGTAATGAAAAATGCTGACCCCCTCAGTAACACCAACGACGATAGCAATACCAAAAATAAAAATGTAATGGTATTAGTTATTGGTGAAACTGCTCGCGCAATGAACTTTAGCTACAACGGTTATCAACGCAAAACAAATGCGTATACACCAGATTATAATCCTATTTATTTTCAACATATGACCTCTTGTGGTACGGCAACCTCAACGTCATTACCCTGTTTGTTTTCATCTTTAAATAGGAAGAATTTTGATAAAAAAGTAGCCGATAACCAGCAAAATTTACTGGATATCGCAAAACTGGCAAAAATCGATGTATTATGGATAGACAATCAAAGTGGCTGTAAAGGTGTATGTAAGCGGGTAGAAACAATAAAAATACCAACCAATAAAGAAAAGCCTTTATGTGATGGTGACTATTGTTTTGATGAGGCGTTACTTGAACCATTAAACACTAAATTGACTCAGCTAAATACCAAAAGCACCTTAATTGTTTTGCATACTATAGGATCGCATGGACCAACCTATTATCGTCGATACCCCCATGATTTTGCAAAGTTTTTACCCGATTGCCAGCGCAGTGATATTCAAAATTGTACCGCGGAACAATTAATTAATACTTACGACAATACTATTGCTTATACGGATTTTGTACTTGCTAAAATCATGAAACAACTTCAGAAATTACCTGAAAATATAAAAGCAACTATGCTGTATGTTTCAGATCATGGTGAATCATTAGGGGAAAGTGGTGCGTATTTACACGGATTTCCTTATGCATTTGCCCCCAAAGAACAAATAGAAATACCTATGCTTTTTTGGCAATCTTCACAAAACAAAACAATACAGCATGATTGCTTAACGGATATTGCGAATAATGAAACACTTAGCCACGATAATATTTTTTCTTCTTTGTTAAGTTTATTAGAAATACAATCAAGTGCTTATCGGGCCGATGATGATATATTTAAAGGTTGTAAAACTCAAAATTAATGTTTAGTGATAAACGAATACACAAAAACCTGTAAATAGTAATATTTACAGGTTTTTTATTAAGCAGTGATGATTTTTATGAATTGATTTATGATATTTAACACAAGTTAATTATGAGGTGTTGGTGGTTTTGCCTAATTCATCATAAAAACAAACCAATTAAGAGTTAGTGTTTTTTTACTTTTCCAAAACATTTCAATGATGCCTATGGTCATTACATATCATTACAATTTTAGTAAGCGCTTTAAATAAATAAATATTGCTATATACAGTGGTATTTTTTATTATTGGGCACACCGTAAGCTAGACTAAATATTAATAAAATAAATGAAAATAACGAATTACTATAGAATCAAACAACTTGCGCAAAAGCGTTTGGTGTGGATTTTATTGTTTTCTGTTTTTCAGTTATATTCGACTATTTCATTAGTCCACACCCAAAAACATACTTTAGTACATGATCATCAATGTAGAATATGTTTAACTAATTTTAATCACACGCCCTTTTTATTAACGAATAATTTTACGTTTATTCCTGAAATACAAACCAGTTTCATTGTTAAAAAAACGTTTACTCGCCTATTAACACTTACCTACTTAAGCATTGGCAATCGCGGCCCCCCAAATAACTAAAGATTCATCCTCATTTAACAACGCTATTAACTTAATTAACCTAAATGTTTTATATATTTGTAAAACATATTTATTTGATTAATTTTTCTATTTATAAGTTGTATTTTATGTTGAGAAATAAATACCTAGACAGGGGGCCATTTAACTCAGCTTATATAACTTATCGTTAATGCGTTTAATAATATATTGTTTTAAGCTTATTCGGCTAGCCGTATAACTTATTTACGCTTTAGTAAAATATTTTATAAGAAATTATTTCATGAAATTAAATCAAATCACCCTACTTTTATCGACAGTTTTATTCACTGTTGTATCCAATCAATCGGTTGCTGCGAATCAAAAAAATGATCCGTCATTAAGTAAACTCAAAACTGAATTACAAGAATTAAAGAAAAACTATCAAAATAAAATTGCAGAACTTGAAGCTCGCTTAGCCGATGCCGAAAGTAGTAATGATGAAACACAAGAAAATGTAGAGCAATTAGCGATTGACGTTTCTCAGCAAAGCAACCAAAAAGCAGCCAATACTTTTAACCCTGGAATTGGTGTCATACTCAACGGTCGATATGTCAATTACAATGACAACTTTGAATATGCCCTACCGGGATTTTTCTTAGGTGGTGAGTCTGGTCCTGGAGATCAAGGATTACAACTTGCTGAATCAGAACTTAATATGAGTGCTAATGTCGACGATAAGTTTTTCGCCAGCTCAACGATGGCTTTTGGTAGTGGCGAAGTATCTGTTGAAGAAGCCTTTATTCAAACGATTAATTTAGGTCACGGTTTTAATATCAAAGCAGGTCGCTTTTTTTCTGATATTGGTTACTTAACAAATAAGCATACCCATACTGACGATTTTGCCAATCGACCATTACCTTATGAGGCATTTTTAGGTGGGCAATATGGTGACGCTGGTATACAGACCACTTGGCTAGCACCCACTCAACTTTACTGGGAATCAGGAATAGAATTATATCGAGGTGATAGTTTTCCTGCCGCAGGTTCTGGAAAGTCAGGAAAAGGCGTTTGGACTGCATTTTCACATATCGGTGGTGATATAGGTTCATCTCAAAGTTGGCGTGCTGGTTTGTCTTATTTACATGCGGATGTTAATGGTCGAGAAAATACATTAGGAGATGTTTTTTCAGGAACCAGTAAATTAACTATCGCTGACTTTATTTATAAATGGTCACCTGGTGGAAATAGAGCTAATCAAGAATTAAAAATTCAAGGTGAATATTTATCGCGTAATGAACAGGGAATATTTAGTGATAGTAATTTAACTAATGAATTTCTCGATAGAAATCAAAACGGTTGGTATGTTCAAGGCGTTTATCGTTTTGCCCGTCAATGGCGAGTTGGTTTACGTACATCAAAACTCAGTTCAGATGTTCTACCAACACAATTTAATGGCAGTTTTCTTGATGATTTAGGGCATTCGCCTATACAGCATTCACTAATGCTAGATTGGACAAACAGTGAATTTAGTCGAATTCGTTTACAAGTTGATAATAACAAACTAAACGGTGAACAAAACAATGTTTGGATATTGCAATACATAGCAGCCTTTGGTGCACATGGCGCGCACAGTTTTTAAAAATAAAAACGTATACAACCAAACGCTCAACTACACAGCAATATAAACAAATAAAATAGGTAATAACTCATGAAATTAATTACAAAAATCTCGTTGATTTGTTCAGCACTAGCCTTTAGTCAAATAAATATCGCTTCAGCAAACATCAATGTATTTACATGTGAGCCTGAATGGCAAGCCCTTGCTAATGAACTAGGTGGAGACAAGGTTACTACGTTTTCAGCCACAACCGGAATGCAAGATCCACATCAAGTGCAAGCTCGCCCTAGCCTTATCACTAAAATGCGTAATGCGGATTTATTAATCTGTTCAGGTGCTGATTTAGAAGTCGGTTGGCTACCAGTATTATTACGTCGTGCCAGTAATAGTAAAATTTCTGTTAATAAACCGGGATATTTTTTTGCTGCTAATCACGTAAAACTTTTAGGCATTCCTAAAGTAATTGATAGAAGCCAAGGCGATGTTCATGCCGCAGGTAATCCACACATTCAAACCAACCCTAAAAATATCGCATTAGTTGCTAAAGCTTTAGTTAAGCGTATGAAAACTATCGATCCAAGTAATGCAAATTATTATCAAAACCAAAGCGATGATTTTTTAGCACGTTGGAAAACAGCTATGAAGCAATGGAAAAAACAAGCACGTACTCTAAAAGGAAAACGCTTTATTGTGCAACATGCTAGTTGGGATTATTTAATGGACTTTGGTAAATTTGAACAAGTGGCTACGATTGAGGAAAAACCAGGTATTCCTCCAACAAGTGGACATTTAGCAGACTTAGTGAATCAATTTAAACAAAATTCTGCCGATATTATTATTCATGCCGGTTATCAGGATGAACGTGCTTCAAAATGGTTATCAAAACGCAGTGGTATACCTTCAGTAACGTTACCATTTACCATTGGTGGCACAGATCAAGCGACAGATTTATTTAGTTTATATAATAATACTTTTGATTTGCTAACAAAAACCCTTAACAAAGCACCTTAACCAACACTAAAGAGCATAATAATGAATTGGCAAGCACTTGATTTATCTATTTTAGGTCCCGCGTTTATCGCAGGTTTATTAGTACTTTCAACCCATGTCCCTTTAGGTCGTTTAGTACTAAAGCGCGGTATTATATTTATTGATTTAGCCGTAGCTCAAATAGCAGGTATTGGAGTAATAGCGGCAGATCAATTTGGTTGGGATAGCAATCCTTGGCAAGTACAATTAGCAGCCGTAACTACCGCTATTTTAGGAGCTATGTTACTGCGATGGACTGAAAAACGTTTTGGAGATATTCAAGAAGCGTTAATAGGCGTACTTTTTGTACTTGCTGCAACACTTTCATTATTATTACTAGCTAATAATCCTCATGGTGGTGAACACTTAAAAGACTTATTAGTGGGACAGATATTATGGGTCTCTTACGAGCAACTAATTCCTGCTGCCATTATTTATGCAGCGTTATTATTTAGTTGGTTTGTGTTAAAAATTGGAGACCGTTTTCCAAGCGCTTTTTATTTAGTTTTTGCTGTAGCTGTAACCGTTTCAGTGCAATTGGTTGGTGTTTATTTAGTATTTACTAGTTTAATTATACCCGCTTTGGTTATGCGAAAATTAAACGGTAAAAAACAATTAATATACGCCTATTTGTTAGGTGCATTTGCTTATGCTCTAGGGTTAGCCGCCTCAGCATTATTTGACCTACCTTCTGGTGCGGTAATTGTTTGGAGTTTAGCGGTAAGTGGTGTCGCAACATCAATAATATGGAATAAAAAATGAATAGTATTAAATAAAGTTAAATCGTTAATGATAATTTATTAAATCAATTATATACGCCATTTTCCTCGGTACTTTTTATCTACCGGAGGAAAAGGCGGATATGATTATTTTAGATACCAATTTAGTGTTCTAACACTGCTTCATACACCAGCGAAATGACACTACCATATTTACCCGTTTCAAATTCTTTTCCCTTAAAATGATAGTTTTTATTATCCCCTTCAATTTTTGAATGGCGAGCATTGGTAAGTAAAACTATCGCCAAATCATGCTCAGGATCAATCACCGTTACCGTACCTGTCCAACCTGTATGCCCAAAAGCCGAAGCACTAGCATAAGGGCCAAATTGCCATTTACGTGAACCATTATTGGCACGACGCCAACCTAAGCCGTAACTGCCATCACCATCATCAGGTTTAATAAATTGATCGATTACCCAAGGTGAGAATAATTGCGTATTACCATAACCACCACGATTTAATAATGTTTGCGCCAATATAGCTAATTCTTTTGCCGTTGAAAATAATCCTGCATGACCTGCAACACCGGCTAACGAATAAAAGGCTTTTTCATCATGGACTTCACCTTGCAAAACATAGCGACGAACATGATCAAAAATAACTCGACCACCGCGGCTATTTCCTTCAATTTCAGTCGCCGCAATTTGATTTTTAACAAAGCCTTTTTGTAATGGGTTAAATACCGAATTGTCGAGATGTAATGGATGATAAATTTCATGTTCAACATAATTATCTAAAGACTGACCAGTGATTTTTTCGACTAACATCCCCAACAAAATATAGTCGGTGTCGCTATACATGCGTTTATCATCTCGTCCTACTATAAAAGGAACTTTAGATAATATAAGTCGTTTAGTTTTAGCTGAATTTTGTGAAAAAAACGCTTCTCCTAATTTGTTATGGTGAGTAAAAAACTTAACTTGCGGTGAATATCCCGCATGATGAGTTAAAATATCTTTAACTTGCCTAGTTTCGCGACCTTCACCGCGATATAAAGGCAAATAATCAACAATGGCTTTATTAACGTCTAACTTACCTTCACTGACTAATTTCATTAACGCGAAATTGGTGGCAAACATTTTAGTATTTGAAGCAATATCAAATAAAGTATTGGTTGTCATTAACGTAGGCTTTGCCAATAATGCACCACCATCATCATACTTACGAGCATAACCATAAGCAGTGTTTTTTAATATTTTTCCATCTTTTATAACCACTAAAACAGCACCTGGAAAGCCATTTTTAATATCTTGATTAATAAAATTATCCACGTTTTTAAAGCGATTTATATTTCGCCAATGTCGACTCGAATCGACTAACTGTGGGTATGGAATAGTTACATTAATGCTAGCCCCTTCAGGGATCACATTATCAACCCTTAATGTGTTTTCACCCGTTTTTGTTCGCTTTTTCAAACTATATTGATAACGATGATAAGGTAGTAAAGGTTCTGCAATATTTAATTTTTGTCCATTTACATAAATATTGGCAGCGCTGGCATTGTTATTATCAATAATGATTTGCCCACGTTTACGGTAACTTTTAAATATTGTTCTATCATTGACGAGTGCTCGCGTACTTCTATTTTGTTGCGGGAACACGCTATCTACTTGCCCTTTTTTAGTAGAGGCGATAAGTGGAGTTTCTGTAGGTGTTAATTCACGTTGATAGCGTAAATTAAGTTTATCCGCTTTTAGTGGGAAATATTTTTCTAATAAAGCAAATAACACAGCAGCTGTTTTTTCATCGGCTTGTGCGGTTACATGCCAAGGCAGAAAATGCATTTGAAATGCTGATATAACCGAGCGCGTTTGTTGATCAACTTCACCTGTTTCAATAATAGGGTATCCATAATGTTGTAATGCGTTTTGTAATAGTCCTATATTAGGGAGTTGTTTATTTGTGAAAATATTCCAATATTTAGTCACAGTTTCCTTGTTATACCATGCACCAATACCCTGTTGATATAATTGATACCACGGAAAACGAGGACCGGGATCTTTATGTTCCTGTGGTGCAATATCTGAATGCCCAACCACCTGTGTTGGAAAAATATTAGGGTTTCTTGCTAATATATCTTTTGATAGCTTTATTATTAATTGAATTTGTTGAGGTTCATAATCAGGATAAAAGCACAATTGGTCGAGTTGTATGTTTTGAGTTTGTGCTAACTCTGTATTTTGATCGTTTTCCCCTTTAAATTTACATTCGGGTGTGTTTTCTATCGTAATATCAATCGATTGTGCTTTAATATCTTGGTGACCTTGCCAAAAACTATCGCCTTTAATCGTCACCCTATTTGTTTCTTTAAGTAATTGTTTAACAATTATATTATCATTACCCGCAATACTTTTTGTGCTACTAGGGACAAGATAATGTGCACCGATTTGTTGTGTTTCATTTTCTATTTCTGTAACAGCAACTTGGTTTTTGCGAGCGGTGTAATGCATTACTAGGTATTTAATGCGCTTATTTAAATCTTGAGATGGAATTTTTTCAATATTTACCGAGCTACAACTCGTTAAAGTAATAAAAATGGTAAACGGCAAAAAAAAATTTATTAAAGTCTTCTTATACATGTTATTTACGTTTAACTGTTTAGAAATATTACAATTTGATAAGTTAACTATACCAGTAATTAAAAAGTTCACTGCTCTAATGCTTTAATTTATCGGCATTTATATTATTCACTCACCTCGTCAAGCAAATATAAAAAAGACTGGTAACTGATTTTACTATGTTCACTTAAGCCTATTTCACATGTTCTACTATTACTGATACCTCGATTACACAAGCTGGGAATTTGATCAGGTAAAGCTATCAATGCATTTTTATTGAGTTCGGGCAGATAAAAACCTTTATCACCGGCAAAACCGCAACAGTGCACATTGTCAGGAATGATCACGTTATCACTACAAGCCTTGGCAATTTGTTCAAGATATATACCTTGATCCATTTTTATACTGCTACATGTTTTGTGTAACATAAAGGTATCAAAACTTTTAATTATGGTTAATTTTTTTAGTATAAATTTGGCAATATATTCACTCGCCTCAAAAATTTTTAGTTCATTATTATTATCCAAAGTCATCTCACCATTAATCGTTAACGCGCATGGGCTAGCGTCAGTAATAATGGGTAATTTTCCATTGTTTGAGGCTTCACTCATAATATGAATAAACGCTTGGCGTTTTTGTTCAGCGATATTGTTTAATCCTTTAGATTCCCATGGCATACCGCAACATAGATCATTAATCCCCGCAGGTATAATAATAGAAATCTTAGCTTTTCTTAAAATAGATTGCATAACTTCAGGTAAGGAACGTGTATCTTCTGCGCCATTGTCGGCGGCAAAAATACGGTTGGCACAACTAGGAATATAAACAACTTTATCGAAAAAGGTAGTATTTTGACTTTTTTGAATAGCTAAATGACTATTAACACCTGTTGGCCAAGCTGGATACCATTTAGGAATTTTGTTTGACGTAAAACGATTCATTGCCGCAAAACTGTTATAAGTCAGTTTATCACCCACCACTTTATTGAGCTGAGAAATCCCCTTTAACCCCAGTTTAGTAATACTTGTTAGGGTAGAAAAATTATTGGCCAACAATTGCGCTATTTTTTTTGTGGCGGTGCTATTCATCATATTTTTACTGCGTAACGTTTTAATAAAGTCCCCCGTATTAATGCTAACAGGACATTGTTGCCCACAAAGTCCTGTTGCAGCACAACTATCAATACCGAAATATTGATAATCTTTGATTAATGTTTTTAGTTCTAATTGCTGACTATACCGTGTTTTTTTATTGGCTGTATTTGAATTATTTACTAAAGTTTGTAATTCATTGATGCGTCGCCACACTGCAATACGTTGGCGTGGCGTTAAGGTTAAATGTGTAGATGGACATACCGATTCACAAAAGCCACATTCAATACAACTATCAATTAACTTATCAGCAACAGGCATGGCTTTAAGGTTTTCAACATGACAATTTTTATTGTCATTGATGATCACTCCTGGGTTAAATAAACCCAAAGGATCAAATATCAGCTTAATTTGTTGCATTATTTGGTAAAGATCCGTGCCCCACTCTAATTCAACAAAGGGAGCCATATTTCGGCCAGTGCCATGCTCGGCTTTTAACGAACCTTGATAATCTACTGCAATCATTTGACTAACAGCTGCCATAAAATCATGATATCGCTGTATTTCAGACTCATTTTCAAAAGATTGAGTAAAAACAAAGTGGAGGTTGCCCGCTAATGCGTGACCAAAAATAATCGCTTCATCATAACCAAACTGAGTAAACAATTGATGTAACTGCTTTACACCTGAAGCTAATCTATCAAGTGGTAAAGCAACATCTTCAATAATGACCGTGGTTCCAGCGCTACGATTGGCACCAACAGCAGGGAACATCCCCTTACGAATTTGCCATAACTGTGAAATTAACGCGTTATCTTTAGTAAATGATATACTTGGAAGCAGGTGTTCACTTGTAGATGAAATATGGGATTCAATCTGTTGTTGGCATTGACTTAACGCTTTGAGATCATTAGCACTAAATTCTATTAATAAAGCAGCCGTTTTCTGATTTGCGCCATTGAACTGCAACAGTTTATTTAATGTAATTTGTACTGAATTTAATGCACGTGCATCGAGTATCTCAACAGCATCAAGCCGCTCGTTTGACAATTGAGCAACTAAATCACAAGCCACGCTAATGTCATCAAATAAATAAAGTCCAGTCGCTTTATATTTTTTTATTTCAATGGTCTGATAAGTAACATCAGCAATAAATGCAAGGGTTCCTTCAGAGCCGATCATTAAATGACTAATCATCTCAATAGGATCATCAAAATCAATTAAAGCATTTATGCCGTATCCCGTGGTATTTTTTAAACGATATTTATGCTGCACCCGTTGTAACAACTCTGGAGATTGTTTTATTTTATTTGCCAGTGCTTGCAATTGAATAATTTGCTGATTATGCCTTAATGAAAAAGCTTTGATAGATTTTTCATCTGCCGTGTCTAACACAGTCCCATCAGCAAAAATTAAGGTAATAGCTGCCAACGTGTGATAACTATTATGTTTGATACCACAGCACATGCCAGAGGCGTTATTGGCAGCAATACCACCAATTTTACAACTATTAATTGAAGCTGGATCTGGCCCTATTTTACGACCATAAGGTAACAAAGTTTTATTTGCTTGCGCGCCAATAACACCAACTTGAAGTTTTATTTGTTCACCTTCGGCTAATATTTCACAGTGCTGCCAATGGTTAGATAATATAACTAGCACTGAATCGGTTATTGCTTGTCCTGAAAGACTTGTACCTGCTGCGCGAAAAGTTAACGAAACATTAAATTTATTTGCCTTAGCGATGAGTTTAATCATTTGAGTTTGATCATTAATGCGTACCACTAGTTTAGGTACTAAACGATAAAAACTAGCATCGGTGCCATAAGCAAAACGTTGAATATAACGAGAAATGATATCTTCTTCTTGAACAAAATCAGTGAGTGATTTTGTAAACAAAGCAATGTTATTACTGTTAAGTGAACTCATTTTAGAACCAATTGAATTAATATAAATTGCATGTACCCTCTCAAAGAAACCGCTTTTATATACATAATTTACTTATTCTTTATACAGTAAATATGGGTGGCGACGTTTTTTAAAGTTATTTAAATCAGCTTGCCAGCCTTGTTTAATAACTTTGAAACTTTCCCCCGCTAACAATGCTTTTCTAAATTTATCAGTACCTGCTAATTTATCTAAAAATTTGGGTCTGGTTATAAAATTAACACCTGCGTTTTTAAATTTATGGTAGGTATTAATAAAAGTACTTAAATCAAATGCTGGCGTATTAATCTCACTAAACTTTTGTCCGTAAAGTTTCATATTCATTAATTTGGGATGTAAGGCTGCGCCGGGGCTAGAAACGGGTGTAAACCTAAAATTTCCTAATTTAACAGTATTATGACCAATCACTTGAAACGGAAAAGGTGTACCCCGCCCGACACTTACAGGTGTAGCCTCAAAAAAACCCAATTGAGGATAAAGATAAATAGCCTGTTGATTAGGTAAGTTAGGACTAGGTTTAATGGGTAAAGTATAATGTGAATGACGATTATAATTAACCACAGGAATTACTGTTAACGACAATTTTTTCGTTGTATTTAACCATTTTTCACCGTCAAACATTTTAGCTAATTCGCCAACGGTCATGCCATGAAGTAATGGAATACAATCCAAACCAACAAACGATCTAAAATGAGGATCTAATATAGGCCCATCAACAAGCGAAATATTAGGGTTTGGTCGATCAAAAACTATAAAGTTAACTCCAGCATCACTTGCTGCTTCCATAACGTAATGCATTGAGCTGATATAAGTATAATAACGGACTCCCACATCTTGAATATCAAACACTATAACATCAAGGTTTGCCATAATATTGGCTTTAGGTTTTCGTGTTTTTCCATAAATAGAGACAATAGGAATGTTGGTTTTAGTATCAATATTGTTAGAAAATTTAGCCCCGGCATCATGATCACCCCGAAAACCATGTTCGGGCGCAAAAATAACACGAATGTTTACCCCATTTTTTAATAAATGATCTACCAAATGCACACTTTGACCTTGGCTATTGATAAGTATTGAGGTTTGATTAACCACTAAACCAACACGTTTACCTTTTAATAGAGGTAAATAGCGTGATGTTTGTTCAGCTCCTAGGATAATACTTCCGTTGTTGATATGAGCTTGCTCAATCGAAAAGAAGTCATTTTTTTTAGGTATTTGTGAACCAGTACTAAAATAGCTAACACTAAAAATAAGAGCAATTAACAAAACTGATAAAATATGTCGATTAATTTTATTCATGTAATAAGGTCTGTTGATCTTTCATTTTAGTCTCTGCTATAGGCTATTTTTTAAGATAACAAGGGAAAAATTGTTCAATGTAGTCATTCTACTTTAACCATTTTTAATGATGTTAGCTTGAAAAATAGTCATAGCCCCTTGGGTTGCCTTGAAAAAGTATCACTCTTTGTTGCTTAATGTGCATTTGGAACAACCAAACATTACATTAAGCGCCTCGATTGCCATCTTTTTCAAGTGCAACAGAGCTATAAACTGAAAGATCAACAGACACTAATATTATTTGATTTAATATAGAAAATGCTCATCCTGAATTCATTTGAGTTTTTTATTGGAGTACTGAAACAAGTTAAGTAGCACAAAGGTTAAGGCTAATTTTTCAAGCTAGCCTAACAACTCATCAACAGCATTACGTAAAAAGCCCTGATTTTTAACTAACATATTTTTTGCTTGTTCAACATCTACCCCGGTTAACACAAGTAATATTGCTAATTTTGCATTGTTTTTTGCTTGCGTTAATGCCTGCTTAGCCACTTGATAATCGCAACTAGTTGCTTGCATAACAATGCGTAAAGCACGTGCATAAAGTTTTTCATTACTGGAATTTACATCAACCATTAAATTACGGTAACTTTTGCCACTGCGGATCATACTTGCTGTACTCAGCATATTTAATATAAGTTTCTGCGCCGTGCCAGATTTCATTCGAGTGGAGCCTGTTAAGGCTTCTGGGCCAACAACAGCACAAATGTTAATGTCGGCAATATTACCAACGGCTTGATCAGGAGAACATGAAACTCCAACCACAGTAGCACCAAGTGATTTTGCATAGTGCATTGCAGAAATAACATAAGGTGTGCGACCACTTGCGGCAATACCCACTAACACATCTTTTGATGTAAAATTAACTTTTTCTAAATCATCAATGGCACGTTTTTGATCGTCTTCAGCGCCTTCAACAGCTTTATACATAGCACTTTCGCCACCAGCAATTATACCTAAGACTTGCTTATCACTAACACTAAAGGTTGGCGGGCATTCAACTGCATCTAATATTGCTAATCGCCCACTAGTGCCAGCACCAATATAAATTAAGCGTCCACCTAGAGAAAAGGCAGCAACTATTTTGTCAACCGCTTGAGCAACTTCAGGTAATATTTTTTCAACAGCTATAGCGACTTTTTTATCTTCGTTATTGATTTTTTTTACGATGGCAAGGCTATTTAATAAATCAATATCTAAAGTATCTTGATTCTGTTCTTCAGTGGCAATACTGTTTAATGCGTTCACTAATAAGTTTTGTTGGTGTTCATTGTTTACATTCGACATAAATAATCACTACCGATTAAATAAAATGCATAAATTTAATTAGCATTATAAAATTGCTTAGCTAAAAAGCAGGCTCCGTCTAAAGCGTCACCTTTTGCTACAATCAATTGCCGTTGATATTTAGCTGAAATATAAGGTTGAGTATGTTCAGCTAAACCACCTAATAACACGAGTGGTAAATGAGTATCAGCTAGCGTTAAATCAATCAGCTCTTCTACATCGCTTAAGTGTTGTGCTAAAAGTCTTTTTGCTACGGGACAAACCAAAGCATAAGAGAAAACCAAGGGTGAAAATTTAGCGAAGTCTGACGGCTTAGCAGTACTTAACCAAGTTAACATTGTCGCGCGATCTATACCAATTATTTGGCTGACCTTTTTTGTTATTTGACTGATCATTGTATTTTGTTGCTCAAGCTCTTTAATACAGGCTTTCACAACTAAAAGGCCTAGTTTAGCGCCGCTACCTTCATCACCAACTTGAAATCCCCAACCTCCTATAAGATGAGCATTCTCCTTTTCATCTAAACGCATACCTACCGAGCCTGTACCTAAAGCAACAACAGCAACGGCTTTACCACTGTTAGCACCATAAGCTGAGGTACGTGCATCGCTGCAAATAATCAATTGTGCAAATGGCATCGCTAAAGATTCGATCAGCTGGGTAACGCGTGCATCATTACCCGCTCCTGCTAAACCAAACACAGCAGAGACTTGTGTATAATCACAATATTCATCAACCGCTTTTGCTTGGCTAATAACTTGTCGACATAACGCTGCAATGGTCGCAATAGCGCTGTTTAAATCATTGGTTAATGATGAGGCGCCACCTTGAGCGTGCCATGACTGTCCAGTTTGTAGGTTAATTAAACGTGCTAAGGTTTTAGTACCGCCGCCATCAATACCTAACGTATAATTGTATGTGTATTTTTGAATGTTGTTTTTATTATGAGTATTCATTAATTATAAATCTTATCATTTAACTGCATATTTTAATCGTTACCGCTACTCGTCGTTCTCTTTTACCTAACATACAAACTAGTGTTGAAATGAAAGTGGCAATACAAAGTTTCCACGTAAAGGCTAAATCAAATTGCATTTTAACAGGTAAATACAAATTTTGAACATATGGTTGCATCAATAAAGTTACGATAAACCCCACTATTAAGGCTGCTAACACTGATTGCTCACTACCGCGTTGTGTAAACAACGCGGTAAAATAAATCCCCAACAAACCACTATAAGAAAATAACATCACACTAAGTGCAAAAGTTAGTAACGGCATATCACTATATTGTTGCCAATAAAATGAGAGGATAGCCATTCCAGATAGTGCTATAGCAACAAGTACCATAGCCACTTTTCCTGCTTTTACAAAATGATCATCTAAATATACTCTACTTTTGTTTTTAAACTGTTTATTTTCAATATATGGTCGGTAAATATCTTGAACGATAACCGACGACATTGAACTTAACCCTGAATTTAACGTAGATAACGCTGCTGCAATAACACCAATCGTAACCAAACCACGAACGCCTGATGGAATTTCGTTAAGTATGTACCACATAAATATGGTTACTTTTTCACCATCAAAAGATTGAATAGCCTTTACTGACTTTTCAGAAAACATTAGGTCTGGGCGTTGATAAAACACATATAATAATAAACCAATAATCAAAAACAGTAGCGTTACAGGGATCACCATAACGACTGAAAAAAACAAAGCTTTACTACCCTCTTTCGCTGATTTACAGGTTAAAATACGTTGCGTCATATCTTGATCTAAACCAAATGCAGCAATATTTAATAACACAAAACCGGTAATAATTGACCAAAAATTAAACACCCCATTGCTTGTGAAATCCATATTAAATTTAAATAGTGCTAATTTTGAAGGTGTATCTCTATCTGGATGTTCTAATACCGCAATAATTTGCGAAAAATCGGCAGGAATAGCCGCATATAAAAAATAGATAACAAAAACTGCGGCACTAACATAAACAACGGCTTGAATTGCATCTGAATAAATAACTGAACGTACGCCACCAAACATCGAAAAAAGCAAGCCAACAAGACTAATAATAATTGTTGCAAAAATCACACTTTCGCTTTGAATATTACCAAATAAAATCATTGCTACCGCGATTGCCGCCATGTATAAACGCGCACCACTGGCAAATACACGTCCAAACAAATACATTGTGCCCGCATATTTTTTTGCTTTTGAACCAATTTGATTTTCTAATAATTCATAAACAGTAAAGACTTTGTATTGGTAGAACTTGGGGATGAGAAAAATAGTGACAACAAAGACGGCAATAAAAGCACCTATATTTGTGGCTAAATAAGACAAATCGCCACGATAGCCCATATCGGGACCACCTAAAAAAGTTGCAGCTGATTGCGAGGTTGCTAATACGGATACTGCTACCATCCACATTGGCATAGCATTCCCCCCAAGAAAGTAATCATTGCTGTTAGTTACTTGTTTACGATTAACCCACCAGGCAGAAATCAGTAATAATAATCCATAAGCTATAAATACCGCCCAATCAAGCTCGGTGTATATTACTGCCATTATAAATCAACCTACTTTTATTATTTATACCAATCTTACAAACTAAGTGATCATTTCTACTGGTTAAAACCACCAATAACCGTGTTATTTTATAATTAACGCTGCATGGATGCAGCTTATTAGACAATGCAGGAGCATATTGTCCTGAACAACTAGTTATTAAAATAAATGGCTTGTTTTTAATGGTTTTTCCTGCGTATAAATTAGTTCACTTAAGTAATAAAATTGGTATTACCCTTAGGTATATGTATTTTATAAGAGTTATACCGACAGTAACTATTTCGGCTATAGCGTTTTACAATACGTAATTATTCATCATAATTAATTATGATTTAAAAATTTAATATAATTAACAACATTATTGGTTAATAGAATTGCTCTTTCTTCGGTAACGTCACCAAAAGTCGCTTGATAAAAAGCCGCTTGATTAACAACAATATGAGCACCGCTGCGTGGATCAGTATATTCAGCAATAATCACATCATCTTCAGCGTTAACGGAACCGTTTCCTGATGTAAAGGCTTCCGCTGGTGTTGTTACAATAATATTCCAATTAGTGAGATCAAACGAGTTTTTGATTGCCGCGTCAAAAGTTACATTTTCTTTAATCGTTTGTTGTCCAGCTTCGACAAAGTGCCACTGATTAAAGCTTACACCTGCAACTAATGGATGTTGACTATCAATAACCTTACCAGACGTAAAATCATTAAACGGTGCACCTTCAGTGTGTAATATAAATTGTTGATCACCTGTTAAAAAAGATAATGGTGTTGCTTCAAAACTAAAATCATTTAATTGACCTAAATAAATAGATCCCCCCTCAGCTAAAAAATTATCCAATACTTGTTTATTATTGATCAGCTGTTCAATATCTTGATAAACAGTTGCATCTAAACCGACCACTAAAACATTAAAGTTTTCTCGATTTAATGATGAAATATTATTAATAACAGTGGTATAACGAATACCATTTGCTGTTAAAATTTCGGTCATGCGTTTTTTATCTTCAGGATCAAATAAAGCTACCGAGGGTATATCGCCATCGTCTAGTTGTGTAAACGACGAAAGTACAATACTTTTTTTTATTTCTCCTGAAACTAAATTATCCGGATTAAAATCTACCGGACCAATGGTTAATGAACCTTTAATAAAACCACTGGCTAAAAAAAGCAGTTTATAAGTACCTTGTGGTTGTTCAACTATTTTATAATTACCTTCACTGTCGGTAAGAATATGTTCAAACGATTTTCGACCAATATCATCTCGAGTAACATCCCGACCAAAAGGCAAGGTAACAATTTCAACGCCTTCAATGGGGTTACCTAAAACGTCCGTAACTTTACCTGCCACGGTGGCACTTTGAGTAGAACCACTAACGCTAGAGCCTTCATTAGTAATAGTAAATTGAGTATCTCGACAGCTAATTAGGTAAGTAACTAATAGTAATATACCAATTATCCGAATGTTTTTTATGTACATAAGATTAACCATTTAAAAATCACATGTTAACGAAAAACGAATATTACGCCCTTCAAGTGGAATGTCATCTAAGATCCCAAGAGAATCCTCTGTTTCATCACGTCCATTCATATTGAATACATTACTTACAATAATTTCACCATTAATCCCTGTAAGTAAAAAATCTTGAGCATGGATAGCAACTCTAACTAAGGTTTTGCTAGCCATTCTAACTCGATCGTCATTATTAGCTCTTTGTGGCGAGGAGAAATACGACAGGGTAAAATTAGCAACAACTTTATCAAAAAGTTGATAACTCCCTCCTGTATTTATTCTATTTTGAGGATGGATATTAGCCCCGAAATTTTCTTTATTATCAGTACTTTGCTGAAATGAATAATTAATAAAAGCAAAATCTAAACCAAGCCATGCTCCTTTAAACTCAAATTCAGCCCCTTGAAAGGTACGCTCTCCAATATTTCGCCATTGTTCTATGCCCGGTGTTGTATCAAAAAATATTTCATTTTTAATTTTGTTTTGAAAGAGATTTACACTGGATATTAATTCTTCAGAAAAATGATAGCCTAACTGAATTTCTGACGAGGATATTTCTGTTGGTTTTAAATTGCTATTTCCCCTTTTTCTAAATTGTGACTGTGTAGGGGTAGAGTCAAATGATTGTGCGAAAGATGGGGGTTTAAAAGCTTTCCCATAAAGAATTTTGGTGTACAAATCGCTAGAGAAACGATGAACTAGTGCCACTCGGGGATTAATCGTTGTGCCAAAATCACTATAGTTATTATATTGAATACCAGCCGTGAGATCATTATGTTCATCATAGTGATATAAATCTTGAAAATATAACGCTGTCATTGAACGTTTAATGCCTAATGGCATAAACTCATTAGTAATATTTTGTGCCGGAAAAATAACAGCGGCGCCTTTTCCAAGCAGAGTAACATTACTGACCTTAAGTACATCGAGTAGTTTTGTTTTTTCATAAGCAATACCCGCTAATAACTCATGTTTAGTATTTACATTATGGCTAAATTCTAATTCGGCACCAATAGATTGCGTTCTGTGTTGAAAATTTTCAATAATTCCTGATAAAAAGCTTTCATTTAATCCATCCTGATCCTGATCACCAAAAATTAAAGGTGGCTGACTTTGGCCAAAAAATTTCTTTTCATTGGTAACCCAATAGGTTTTAGCTCTTAAGGTAATATCTTCAAATATTGAGGTATCGTATTTAACAGAAAAACGATCAAGTGTTGATTCTTTTATGGTTTTATCTACTTCAGTCACTATACCTAAACTACTCAGTAAAGGCTTAGAAATTAATTGTTGGTGGTTAAAGTCAACATTAATATTTTGAAAATTAATATTAAGATTACCATTAAATTTTTCAACACTTTCTTGTCTTATTGTTGGCGTTAACGAGGGGTTAGATAATGGTGGTAAATATTGTCCTAAATCAAGTGTAAAAATAGAATCTTGCTTTATTAATAACTTATCACCATTATTGTCGCTGTAATAAAAATTTGCAGCCACCTTAAGATTATTAATTAAAGATGATAAATCTTGATTAACCGACGTATATACATGTTTTTCAGCAAACGATCCTACGCCAAGCTCAATACTGTATTTGTGCTCATTTTGATAAGCTTGCTTAGTAAAAATTTGGATCACAGCTGAAACCGCATATCCACCATACAAAGCAGACCCTGGACCACGGATAATTTCAACTCGTGCAATATTTTCAACCGAGTTTTGATAAAAATCAAAATCACCTTCAAAGGCGTCATTTACAGTAACGCCATCAATTAACACTAAAACGCCATCTTTCAAACTCAAGCCGCGAACAAGCATTAAACGATCACTTTTTATTTGTGATAATGGCGTAAAACCGGGCACAATAGCCAACACCTCGGCTAGCGTATTCGCTCCCATCTGTTTAATTTCTTTCGCGGTAATAACACTAATAATAGCAGGGGCTTGTGAAGTGGTTTGCTCCGTTTTTGTAGACGTAACAACTTTGGTGTTTAGTAATTCTTGTAAGGTTAACGAAAGATAATCATCACTACTTGTTTTTTTACTCGTTTCAGCTACCGCATTACCAGCAAAGCTGAAATTTAAAATGAGTAAAATAGTAAACTTATTTGAAAATATCATTTTTATCATAATCACAAAGTTAAAATTAACAAAGCTATAACAATTATACTCACGTTTTAAAAATATACACATAAATTAACTATCGTAATGTACATTTAGTTTTTAAAACAAAATGAATAAGCGATAATTTATTAAATTTGTGTAACAAAAACACCTAGAGATACGTTTATTTATGCATGGCAATCAATGATACAGGTATAGAGCTTGATATCAACGCTAAAAAATATAGTACTTTGCTGGCGCTGTATTCAAATTACCTTACCTAGGTAGAAATTTAATTATACTCTAAAATCTTTAAATTTTTGTTTTAACAATAAATTTATTTATGATTTCCTTTGTGATAACAAAATTATTTGCTACGTTTATATGCATAACATAATGTTTACCACTATATTTAAATTTGATGTAAGTAGCCTTGCTTTATGAATCAAACATTAGGAAAGTCATCATGGTGTTGTATAAAAGAAACGCTCTACGGTTATATTTTTTAACCTTATTATTGAATTTTCCTAGTCTATCTATTTTGGCCGCAGAGAATGAAAAAACAATTAATGACTTAGATTTAGACGCCCTGTTAAAACAACGTGTATCTCTTTATCGTCAATCTGATACTGCCTCTGGCGTCAGTGAATCCATTATGGACGCCCCTGCCGCCATAGTAGTATTAACCAAAGAAGATATAAAGCGTCGTGGCTATTTAAGTTTAGACGAAATATTGTCTGATTTGCCAGGCTTTGACACAATAACAACTAATGGCACCGTACCTTCAATTACTTATCAACGCGGTTATCGAACCCCTTTTACGCAACGTACTTTATTATTAATTAACGGTAAAGTTGATAATAATATGTGGAGTCAAACTGCGGTTATTTCCAAACAATACCCAGTGCAAGCCATTGAACGAGTTGAAGTACTTTATGGCCCCGCAGGTGCGGTTTATGGTCCAAACGCTTTTCTTGGTGTCATTAATATTATTACCCGAGATCCTCGTTCATTAAAAGACAAAGAAAGTTATTTTTCTAGCCAATTTATTGCAGGAAAATTTGGTTCCTATGGTGTCGATTTTACCTCAGGTGCTAGCCTATCAGGATTGAATTACGTCTTTTCTGGTAAGCTTTATGAGAGTGAAGGTGCTAAGATTGCCGATTATTCCGATTGGGGATTTTTTAAAGATTCTTTTCTAACAGATCAAACCTTATGGGGACAAGCCATTGCCACCAGTGATTTTAATAATGATGGCATTCAAGATACGTTTGCAGGTAATACCCTTGGTCAATATGGTGATCCAACCTCCGATTACAGCTTAATGGCCGAAGTTAGTCATAACAACTTAAAAGTTGGCGCAATTTATTGGTTAATAAACGAAGCTTATGGTCCATTTTACGCACTTGATAAGGTTCAACCTAATGTGAGTTGGTCACACGAGTCTTTGCAATATTATATTGAGTATTCAGGGACTATTGAAAAAGTCGATGTGAATACGGAAATTTTATATCGCGAAGCAAATATTTTTGGCAACTGGGCTGAAAATTCTGGCGGATATGTGAGCTTATCAAATTGGAATGCATACAATTATGCATGGCGTTTTCGGCAACAATATACCTACCAACTCAATAAAAATTTGCAATTGAGCAGTGGCATTAAATATGAAAAGAAAAACCTAACGAAAGCTTATACTATTTGTGGTTATTGGGCTGGTTCTATATGCCCCGCTGAGGGGGGATTTTCTGATGGTTCATCAGTTAAAGCGCCCGGTGATCGAGATACAGTTTCCTTGCCCGCACAAATCATTCGTGATGAATTAAATCCGCAATCATCGATTAGTACCACGGATCGAGGTGCTTTTTTTCAAGCTATTTATAATTGGGGAAAGTGGCGTTTTAATGGCGGTTTACGTTGGGATAATAATAGTATTTATGGCACCGTTATTAACCCTCGAGGGGCGGCTATATTTCATTATTCTCCCAATACTACCTTTAAATTAATTTATGGTGAAGCCTTTCAAGAACCCGCGCCAAAAGATTTATATGGAGGTTGGTCTGGTCGCGCTGCTAATCCTAATTTGCAACCTGAAACCATGTCAAATATTGAGTTCATTGCTATTCATCAAGCAGGCGACTTTATGCATGATCTATCGATTTATTATTCTCAATTTAATGATGTTATTATAAATGGTGCGGCTGGCAATGTCGGCGGGCGTGATGTTTTGGGTATTGAATATCGTGGTCAAATGAATTTTAATAACCCGATGTTTGCAGCTGATGATATAACAGCAAAATTATATTATACCTATACCGATGCGCAAGCCGATTTCCAGTATATGCAAGGCTATAATACCGATGGCAGTGGCGAGTGGATAAAAAAGTCGGATGATTTAGGCGATATTGCCCCTCATAAAGTGTCTTTTCTTTTAGATATTCCTTTATCTGAACATTGGGGACTAAACTTTCAAACAAACTGGGTCAGCGCTCGAGAGCTTTATTCAGAAAACCCATTAAGATCGGAATATAACAATAATAGACTCGCCAGCGACAATGTTAAAACAGCAGCTTATATAACAGTGGATATGAACATTCGCTATCATCAACACGCTTTTGATATTGGTGTTAAAGTAGATAATTTATTAGGAGAAATATACTGGCAACCAGGGGTTGAAAGTGCAAATAGTGGTGATGATTTTTCTCAAGGCAGTGTCGGTTTTAATAACTCCTTAATCCCACAAATAAAAGAACCCGTTGTAACTGGCTATTTTAACTTACGGTTTTAATTGGATAGTAAAGGAAATTATGATGAATACTCAACACTTTACTAAATTCCCCTTTATTTTATGTTTATTGTATTTTACACATTTTGTTGTTATAGCTGAAGAGTTACCTGCGAGATTGCAAGTTGCCTTAATGTCTAAAATTATTGCCATGGAAAATAATTTAGCGACCAAGCCTGACATTTCAATTTATGTACTTGATGCGCCAAAAATCACCAAACTATTGCGAGCTGAAGTTGGTCTTAAAATAGGTCATACTCGATTGAAAAAAGTTGATACAGGAACAGAAATTCCGAAAGTAAAATACGACATTATTTATATCGGCTCATTCGTTCAAGAGGAAGCAGCCGTTGAGTATGCGATCAAAAATAATGTAATGTCGTTATATCCAATTATTGAAGGGATGAAAAATAGTGGCTCACTCGGTTTAGGAATTAAGTCGGGAAGACCAACATTTTTACTCAATATAGGCCAATCTAGGGATGAAGGTTTAGATTGGAATCCGACCATTTTAAAGGTCGCTTCAACTAAGTAATTATTTATTTTCCAGTACTACTGTTACTGCGAAATCTGGATTTAACTTTTAACAAGGTCGAATAGCATTGATAAAGAAAACATTTAAACCAATTATTGCAATATTAATATGGTCTTTTAGCATATTAGTTAATAGCAGTTATGCCAGTGATAAAAACGAAATAACTTGGTATCGTCCTGATTTTCCCCCTGCTAATTTTGTTGATGGTTTAATGGAAGGTTTAGGATATAACGACCAAACTCAAAAATTTCTCACTAAAAATTTAAGTCAATACCAACATTATAATGCTGTTGCTAGTTATAAACGTGCATTACATAACTTACGTTTTGGTAACGGCTGCGTTATTGGACTTTTCAAAACAAAAGACCGAGAAAAATACCTTACTTTCTCAATGCCCAATTTAATCACTTTCCCTAACGGGGTTGTTTTTAAAGAAGACGATTTTAAGAAGTTTCAACCATATATTAATGATGAACAGTTTATTTCAATAAAAAAGCTACTAAATAATCAATCGTTAGTGGTTGGTATTGCAGATGGACGTCGTTATTCTGGCGGCATTGATAAAAATTTATTTCAGCATCAACGCCAGAGTAATGTTCACCTTCGCAGTGGTAGCAATGTATTCACCGATTTACTAAATATGCTCGACAGAAACCGTATCGATTATTTATTTGGCTTTCCTGAGGAATTGGAGTACTACACCTCCTTAGGTGTGTTACAACACAAAATGCGTTTTGTTCCTGTACAAGAAATGCCTCAATATGAACAAAGTTATATTGCTTGTAGTAAAAATACGTGGGGAGAACAAGTGATCGCCGATATCAATATTTTGCTAAAAAAATACCGCTCAACTTCTGAATATTTACGATTTTATGAATTTTGGTTAGATTTTGATTCAAAGAAACGCCATCATCAATTAAGTAAAAAAGTATTAAATAGTGAGGTTAAAATAAATAAAGAAAACTAAGTTTCTTAATTATTGATGGTTTAGTTTGTTCATTCACAGTTCATTACTCACCTTATTACTTGCTGTTGGCTCTAACAAAAAATTACAACAACTTTTTTCTTAATTGATGTCAGGTAATGCCCACGCCTGTTTTTTCGCTAAAAATTCTGATCTGGGTAAAACAACAAAAATAGGGTTTTTATTTGCATCTAACCAAGCAAGTAAATCAGTTATGGTACTGTCCGCCATCGCCGTACAACCAGCAGTTGGGATGCCTGCAGCTTTCCAAACATGCATAAAGATGCAACTGCCCTGTTGTGATATATTTTGTTGGTTATGTTGCACAATTATGCCTTTTTTATAGCGCATATCGCCATTAACGTGAATGTCTCGACGCATAGGCTCACTTGAACTTTTCACCGCATTTTCCCCTACCTTACTTTGATCAACTAATTTGTTGTAATAAGGTGAACCGTTTACATCAATACAATAATCATTAGCACTCATTTGTTGATACGGTAAACCCGTATTTACCGATTTAAAATAACCAAAAGCTGTACCTAAGGTAAAAATACCTGCAGGTGCTTTACCATCGCCTTCTTTTTTATATTGACCTTGTTGGTGGTGATGTAAACCTAAGCCCCAAGCTAAGCCATTTTTACCAACAGTAACGGCTTTATTAGCCCATTTTTTTTGCCATACCCCGTTATTTTGTTCAAAGGTGTAAAGCAAACCATGGTCAGCTTGCCAATTATCAGTAATAACTATAATTAGCTGGTGGTGATTTTTTTTACTTATAACTAATTGTTGTTCATTAGCGGAAGTATTAGCAATAAATAAAAATAATTGCAGAGCCACAAAAACCTTGAAAAAAGTTATCATTATTCACCTTATATTTCAGAGCGACCAATTTAGATAGTTATAGGTAAGTTACCTACCGCCTTGTTTTCCCCACTAATAATGTCTGACAACGCATCAAAAGCAGGACCAACAAAACTACCCTTTGAGTTTTGGTAAAAATTTCCATCAAAACTTGCTAACACACAATCTGAAAATTCAATAAATTTGTCGAGATTGTAAGGTGTTTTTAAACTAATAAATATTGTGCTTTTATGATGTGCTTTAGCATACTTTAATGCGGTTAACGTTTTATCTGCAAAGCGCTTTTTACCCTGTACATTGCTATGGTTTTTCTCATTATTTTTAGCTAACTGCTGAACTAAATCTTCAACCCCTCCCATTTCAACCGCTGTTTTCTGGCTGTCACTGGCAACAATTAACAAATCACTTTGCTCGATTTTTTGATACAGTTTATTTAATTCAAACTGCTCAAGATTAGATGTACTAATGTGCCACATGCCGTTATTCAAACTGGCTAATTTATTGAGCAGAGCCAATTTCATTGCTTCACTTTGAGCTTGTTCTGGGAAAAGAATATGCACATTTTTAACACGATTAAACCAATGTTTTTCAATTAACTTATTTTTCACTTCAACAATAGAATTTTGTGCTAATTCGTTTTCTAGGGTTCTATGATCACTATTTGCTAACACGGTTTTAGCGAATTTAATTTTTAGTTTTATTTGTTCTGAAGATAATGATTTAGTTGGTAAATGTTGTTTAAGTTTAACAATACGATTAACCGATTGCTGAATTTGATTGAGCATTGAAGGCTCTTCTTTAACACGATCACTGAGGCGCTTAATAAAATTTTTGAAGTTTTTAATATCTGTTACGGTGCGAATTTTCATTGGCATAATGGCAATATCGGCCCCTGCTTTAAAAGTATGCAATACCGCTTCAACGGGAGTGAAAAAATCGGTAATTCCTGCCATATCTAACGCGTCTGTAACAATAAGACCTTGATAACCCATTTTATTACGTAATAAATCCGTTAATATTTTTTTTGATAAGGTTGCTGGTTTTACCATTGATTCGCCATGTCGATTAACAATAACTGAATCATCTAATGCAGGATATTGAATATGAGCTGTCATGATCATTTCTACATTACCCTGATTAATGGCTTGCTGAAAAGGAAATAGATCCACTTTTTTAACGGTAGCTAAATTATGCTTAACTAAGGGTAAACCTGTATGGCTATCGGTATTGGTATCGCCATGACCAGGAAAATGCTTTAGCGTGCCAATAATCCCCTTACTTTGCATACCTGCAAGCATAGCAATACCTAAATCGGCAACAATCTTCGGATCTTCACCAAAAGAGCGTACATTAATTACTGGATTATTTGGATTAATATTCACGTCAACAACAGGGGCATGGTCAACATTAAAGCCTAAAGCATTCAATTCGCTACCAAGCACCTTACCCACCGCATTTGCATAACTAACACCATGCTTGGCATAAGTCGCGCCAATAGCCATATTACTGGTAAAAGAAGTCGATATATTTCGAGGTAAACGAACAACTCGTCCCCCTTCTTGATCGACAGAAATAAACAAAGGCAATGCAGTATCTGATTTAAATGCTGCATTTTGTAAATCGCTAGTAAGTTGAATTATTTGTTCGGTATTTTTTAAATTATCTGCAAATAAAATTACTCCCCCTAAAGCGGTTGAGCTAATCAATTCAGCTAATTCAGGTGGTAATTTTGTTAGTGGTGTTGAACATCTTAAAGGGTACTGTTTGGCTGGCGATTGGTTAGTTGGCTGTTTGCTAGATCCCTTTTCTACTTGATAACCTTCTAACAAATTTTCTTTACTTGCAAAGTTCTCGGCTGTTGTTGTCATTTCAGGACAATAATAGCGTAAATCTAACATGATTTTTTGTGCGATTTGTTGCTCTATCAACATAACCTTATTTGCCTTAATCGTTGCCTTAAAAAATGCATTATTCGGAAAACTAAAGGCTTTAGCTACAAAAACTAATGCCATTGTTGTAAAAATAAAAACGTGTTTTTTAGTCATAGACCTCTTAACAGAATTCTTTTTAAAAGTAAGCCGTTCTCGGTTATTTAACATAAATCAAAAAGAAATAGCAGAGTAAACCAATAAGACATGAAATGATAAAACTTAAAATAAAGCCTTCGCGTACCATTTCTTTTATTTCAATCTCGCCAGTACCATAAGCTATTGCATTAGGTGCTGTTGCTACAGGCAACATAAAAGCGCAACTTGCTGTCATCGCTGCGGGGATCATAAAAATAACAGGATCGTAACCCGATGATATCGCCGCAACTGCTAAAATAGGCATTAATAATGTGGCTGTTGCCGTATTACTGGTGATTTCAGTTAAATAAGTCACCACCAAACAAATGGTTAAAATCATTAATAACGGCGGTAAATTAGCTAAAGAAGTTAACCAATCGCCTAATAAATTGCTTAATCCTGAAGCAGTAAAACCTTTTGCAATGGCAATGCCGCCAGCAAATAACAAGAGCATTCCCCATGGAATAGATTTGGCGGTATCCCAATCCAATATTTTTCCACCTTTTCCATTAGGGGTAACAAACATAATAACCACTGCGAGTAACGCAACAGTACTGTCACCTGCCATTTTAATGGCAAATAAATCACTCCAACCTCCGAAGGGATCTTTGCGGGTGATCCAAGCAAGTGCCGTTAATGCAAAAATAATTAGTGTGCGTTTTTCTTCTGTTCGCCATTTTCCAAGCGTTGGCAATGTAATTTCACTTTCGAGTTTTACGTGCCTTGTTAACCAAAACGCCATAATAGGTAATGCCACAACAACCACAGGAATACCGATTTTCATCCACGCTAAAAAGCTAAACTCATGACCTGTTTGTTCTTCATAAATTCCAGCAAAAATAACATTAGGCGGTGTACCAATTAACGTGCCTACCCCACCAACACTAGCGGCATAAGCAATGCCTAAAATCAGCGCAACTTTTAGCTTTTGATTATCAACATGCGATAAAATTGCCAATGCCATAGGTAGCATGATCAAAGTCGTTGCCGTGTTAGAAATCCACATACTTAAAAACCCAGAGGCTAACATAAAACCTAGCACTAAACGTCGCCCACTAGAAACACCGACTAAACGAACCATGTAAACCGCTAATCGCTCATGCGCACCACTTTTTTCCAACGATTTAGACAGCATAAATGCGCCCATTAATAATAAAATAACATGGCTACCTAGCGAAGATGCCACCGTTTTATGATCAACAATGCCAAATAGGGGTAATAGCGCAAAAGGAACTAACGAAGTGGCTGGTATAGGGATCGCTTCACTTACCCACCAAATAACCGTAAGTAAAGTAATGCCCGCAGCAATTGCGGCCTTGAAGTCTAAACCCAATTGAAGGAGTAAAAAATAAAACCCATAACTAAGTAGCGGTGCAATGTAAATAAAATGTTGTCGTGATAGCGTCATTATTATTATTTTTATTCAGATTTAATAGTGAGTAGTTTACCCAAAACAAGCGATATATTAAACCGCTATCAACACGGTTAATGTCCAAAGAACTCCCGCAATACTTGCGGTTAAGATTGCAGGATATAATTGCGTTTTAACATGATCCATTAAATCACAACCTGTGGTCATCGAGCTTAAAATGGTTGTATCTGATATCGGTGAGCATTGATCGCCAAAAATACTCCCGTTAAGTACTGTTGCAAAACACACCATCATAAATATTTCAGGATGTGCCAATCCTTGTGATTGAGCAATAGTCCACGCTAACGGCATAGCTAAAGGAAAAGCAATAGCATAAGTTCCCCAGCTAGTGCCCGTAGAAAAAGCAATAGTCATAGTGATTAATTGCAACATTATCGGCAATGACCAATAGGGTAAATTATTTCCCAATAAATCCACTAAATATAAACCACCGCCAATTTCTTTACTTATGTTACCAATGGTGATTGCTAACATTAAAATAACAGAGGCAACCACAACGCCTTTCAAGCCTTGCCCAAAACCATCAAGTAAATCATGTAAACTCATTCCTTTTACGAGTGCAATAATCACCGATAGCATTAATGCGCTACCAAATGCCCAATTTACTTTAGGTGTGTCTAACAAAATAAAACTACTAATTGCAATAACAATAAGCGTAACAAGCGGAAAAATAAATTCTAAATAATGCGCTTTATATCCTGGAGGAACATTACTTTGTTGTAACTCTTTTGCCGCTAATGGTCGAGCACCATCGGCGTCAAGTTTACCTGTTTCAGCGGCGCGTTTATGTGCAGCTCGAATACCTTTCCCACTAAAGCGGGTAATATCTAAACTCAACAGTAAAGTTCCAAACACAGCTAAAATACTATAAAAACCAAATGGAATACTGGCAAAGAAAAAAGCTATGCGATCCGACTCTGTTGCAAGAAAGCTCACCCCCGGTACAAAAATTAACGCTTGTACATAAATAGGCCAAGCATTAAAAGCTAAAATCAGTGCAATTGGCGATGCAGTAGAGTCGACTATATAGCTCATTTCCTCATGGCTCACTTTTGCTTTATCAGCAAATGGTTTAACGGTTGTACCCACTAAAACGGTAGAAACAGTACCACCTTGAAAAAAAATCACACCTAATAACCAACTAACCAATTTGGCTGAACGAGGCCCTTTAACAAAATGTTGCGTGATCATTTTCGCAAAGGCATGAGCAGCGCCCGTTTTAGACCAAATGCCAATTAAACCACCTAATAGCCACAAATATAATAATAAAATAGCTGCCGCACTATTCGTTGCTAGCGTCGGAACAATCACTTTATCGGTAATATCAAAACGCCCCAACATGAAAGCACCAATAACAATACCGCCAAATAAAGCAGTAATTGGCTCTTTCGTTAATAAGCATAAAATTATAGCGGCAAAAGCGGGTAATAAAGACCAGATACCAAAATGAAATCCCGGTTTTAATAATTCTAGTTGTTTTACATATTCACCGCTTGTTGCATCACGAATTTGTCGATAAACCCATTGCTGAGTTAATGGCGGTTGCGCTGTTAACTGGTTTAGATTTTGTTGATTTAATGGGGAATCTTGATAGGCAACGCTATTTTCGATTAACTGCTCTTTACCTTTGTAAGTATAAGCATCAATACCATCTGAATTTTTATATACCTGATAAACATAATGTTGTTCTTGCCATTGCTTATCAATACTGTTTAAAACAAATAATGCACAAAACAAACTTATAATAAAAACAATTAAGGCAAATTGGTTTGGCTTTATACTTTTTAATTTAATCATTTATAGTGAAAATAATGCAATGAATATTATCTTTACTATAACGATAGCAAGGTAACAAACCAATGATTATTAACGTAATTCAATGATAGATGTAATTGTTATGTACTCAAACCACCTGAAGGTGCAGGATTCAGCCTTCCTGAAACTAGCATTTTCAAGTGGCTTAGGTATTATAGGATAAAAATAAAATGGTACGCCCGAGTGAACTCGAATCACCGACCTCATCCATGTCAAGGATGCGCTCTAACCAACTGAGCTACGGGCGTATAAATAGAATTGTTGAGATATCAACGGAGCGCTATGTTAACTTTGTGTGATATGCCTTGCAACTATTTTCCATCTTTTTAGTGTAATTATTAGTTTTTCGTTCACATATACAACACTTTGATTTAATTTTGCGCAGCAATTCGAGAAGCACTTGCCTCCTTATAACAATTCTATTAAGTTATTTTAAATTTAATAGAATTGGTATTAAATCTTCGTTGCATAACTTTTAAACGCCAACCAAGTAAAATAGCTGCGGTGGTGAGACCAGAAATAAAACCAATCCAAAAACCATAAGGTCCAGATTTAGGAATAACCCAATCAGTAATACCTAAAATTAAACCTATCGACATACCGACGACCCAATAAGAAAAAAAAGTAATATATAAAATCGATTTAGTATCTTTATAACCACGTAATGCTCCTGCAGAGATCACTTGGATGGTATCTGAAAATTGATATAAAACGGCAAGAAACATTAAACGTGCGGCTATATCGATGACCTTTTTATCTTGGGTATATATTCCAGCAATTTCATACCGAAAAATAATCGTAAAAATGGAGGTAAATACCGCTAAGATCAACCCAAATACGATAGAATTTAAGCAAAAGGCTTTCGCCTGTTGGTATTCTTTATTGCCAACAGCAAATCCTACTTTAATGGTAACAGCCATAGCTAAACTTAATGGCACCATAAATAGTAAACCAGAAAAATTTATAGCTATTTGATGACTTGCCACAATTTGAGAACCAAAAGGTGTTAATAGTATTGCAACTGCAGCAAATAAACTGACTTCAAATAGTAATGAAAAAGCAATAGGTAATCCTAAAGATAAAATAGACTTAATCGCTTGCCAATCAGGCCAATAAAAGTGTTGATACAATGACGTATTTTTTAGATTTTTAGCAAAAATCGTATATATCATCATACTGATAAACATTGCCCAATAAACCATCGCGGTAGCAATACCACAACCTGCACCACCAAATTCTGGAACACCGAACTTTCCATAAATAAAAATATAATTGGCGGGGATATTAATGATCAATCCAATAATACTGATCACCATAGTAGGTCGAGTAAACGACATACCCTCACAATAATTTCTCAGTACTAAATACAAGCAAAATCCAGGCGCGCCCCAAACAATATATTTTAGGTAATCAAACATTAACACCTTTAACTTAAATTCTATTTGTACTTGTTCAAAAACGAGAGGTGCAATAAAATAATAAATAAAAATCAGCGATATACCCAACGTAAGTGCAATCCATGCGGTTTGATATGTCGCTTTAGGAATATCTTGATATTTTCCGCCTCCAGATAATTGAGAAACAATGGATGCAAGCGCCATGATCAAACCATAAATAGTTAAAATCAAAGGCAGCCAAATACTACTAGCCACAGCAACAGCAGCCATATCCGTTGCACTTACGCGACCTGCCATGACGGTATCTGAAAAGCCCATTAAATTTTGGATAAGTTGAGCAATTAATATAGGGTAAGCAAGTTTTATTAAACTTTTGCTTTGTTTGGAAAAGGTTTTCCAATTCATTAAAAATAACCTTAGCTTGGAGTAATGAATAGTTAAATGAAATATGTAAAAGGCTATGTTGTTCGCAACGGTTACTCAATAAAATTTATTGTAGGTTGTCACGAGTGAAACGAGGCACAATAAAGGATAATATGTTTAAATTGTCACGGAGAACAATAT
>Ga0316204_10002128_pt1 | contig 46979 bp, 39 predicted proteins | sample 6monrhotite_MG_2_FD_205661 | JGI IMG/M metagenome (GOLD analysis project Ga0316204, IMG submission 205661) | Microbial mat bacterial communities from mineral coupon in-situ incubated in ocean water Damariscotta River, Maine, United States -... | ecosystem: Environmental > Aquatic > Marine >... | reverse complement strand
AGGTTGCGCTTGAAGCGCGCTTGCGCGACGGGTTGGCGCTGTTTGATGCGTCAGACCTGGCGCGGGTGTTGCTGGGGGATTCGATTTATTCGAACATGATGGTGCTGGGCGGTGCGTGGCAAAAGGGGCTCGTGCCGGTGTCGGGCGAGGCCCTGCGGCAGGCCATCCGCCTGAACCGTGCGGCGGTCGAGGGCAATCTGAGCGCGTTTGAAATCGGGCGCTGGGCCGTCACCCATCCGCAAGACGCGGCAGCCGTGCTGGCCCCGAACGCGGTGTCTGACCTGCCGGTGGACCCGATTGCCTTCCGTGAAGGCCATTTGACCGCGTATCAGGGCAAGCGGCTGGCCAAGCGGTTCCGCAAGCTGGTCGATGCCGTGCCGGACGACGCGCTGCGCCTGGCCGTCGCACAGGGCTATCACAAGCTTTTGGCGTATAAGGATGAATATGAGGTGGCCCGGCTGCATCTGTCGACCATGGACAAGGCCCGCGCGCAATTCGACGGCGATTTTGCCATAGAATTCCATCTGGCCCCGCCAATCCTGGGGGGCAAGGATGCCGATGGGCGGCCGCGCAAACGGGCGTTTGGGGCTTGGATGCTGCGGGGGTTCAAGGGTCTGGCGGCGCTGAAAGGTCTGCGCGGCACGCCCTTTGATCCGTTCGGCTACAGCGCAGAGCGGCGGATGGAGCGCGGTCTGATCACACAATTTGAAGCCGACATGAAGGCCGTGCTGCCGGGCGTAACACCGGACACCCGTGATCTGGTGATGGAACTGGCTCTGGTGCCGCTGTCGATTCGGGGCTTTGGCCCGGTCAAAGCGGCCAACGCGGCCGCCGCAGCGAAGCGTCGCGCTGAAATCCTGGCCGCGATTGCCGATGGTGGCACGCCCAACCGCGTGGCGGCGCAGTAACGGGGGCGTTATTGCAGGCCGGGCCGCGCATTCAGGCGATGGATTTCCGTCGCCTGACGCCGTATGACTGGGAAAACGCCCAGTCGGGGCAGCAACATAGCGGGTAGAGGCAAGAATGGCGGTTGGAGTATTCGATTCCGGTCTGGGCGGGTTGACGGTGCTGGATGCCCTGACCCGGCGGCTGCCGCATGTGCCGTTTGTCTATTTCGGCGACAACGCGAACACTCCCTACGGTGTTCGGGATGCCGATGACATCTACAACCTGACCTGCGCCGGTGTCGAACGCCTGTTCGACGAAGGCTGCGATCTGGTGATCCTGGCTTGCAACACGGCCTCGGCAGCGGCCTTGCGGCGTATGCAAGAAGGGTGGATCCCTGAAGGCAAGCGCGTGCTGGGCGTGTTTGTTCCGCTGATTGAGGCCCTGACCGAACGCCAGTGGGGCGACAACAGCCCGCCGCGTGAGGTGCAGATCAAGCATGTCGCGCTGTTCGCGACCCCGGCAACCGTGGCCAGCCGCGCGTTTCAGCGTGAATTGGCGTTCCGCGCCATCGGTGTGGATGTCGAAGCGCAGCCCTGCGGCGGGGTCGTCGATGCGATTGAACAAGGCGACATGATACTGGCCGAAGCCCTTGTGCACAGCCATGTTGAGGCCCTGCACCGGCGGATGCCGAAGCCCCAGGCTGCGGTGCTGGGGTGCACGCATTACCCCCTGATGGCCGAGGCTTTTCAGAATGCGCTGGGCGACCAGGTTGAGGTCTACTCGCAACCGGATCTGGTGGCGGCCAGTCTGGAGGATTACCTGCGCCGCCGTCCTGAGATGATCGGGACGGGGACCGAGACTGGATACTTGACCACTGGCGATCCGGTGGCGGTGGGGCGCAAAGCCACGCAATTCCTGCGACGACGCATTCCGTTCCGCGCGGCCTGAGGGCGGCGCGTCTTGACTGAACCATGCGGCAATTGCGCCCGTTGTCGGGCGGCCACGCCATCCCTATGTCATCCCCTGATGGGAGTATCCAAATGACCCATAACGTCGCCATTCTGGGCGCCAGCGGCTATACCGGCGCCGAACTCGTCCGGATCATCGCAACCCATCCGGGGCTGCGCATTGCGGCACTGTCGGCTGATCGCAAGGCCGGCTTGCCGATGAGCGCGGTGTTCCCGCATCTGCGCCATCTGGACCTGCCGACCCTGTGCACGATTGACGAGATTGACTTTTCGAAGATCGAACTGGTGTTCTGCGCGTTGCCCCATGGCCTGAGCCAGGCACTGGTACGTGACTTGCCGGACAGCGTGAAGGTTGTTGATCTGGGCGCGGATTTCCGGCTGCGTGATCCGAAAGCGTACCAAAAGTGGTACGGGTTGGAGCATTGCGCGGTTGAGCTGCAGAAAACGGCGGTCTACGGGTTGACCGAATTCTACCGTGATCAGATCCGCGACGCGCGTTTGGTGGCCGGGACGGGGTGCAATGCCGCGACGGTGCAATTTGCCCTGCGCCCGTTGATCGAAGCCGCGTTGATTGATCTGGATGACATCATCTGCGACCTGAAAAACGGGATTTCCGGCGCGGGCCGGTCGCTGAAAGAAAACATGCTCTTTGCCGAACGCAGCACCGATGTGTCAGGCTACAGCCTGGGCAGCACGCACCGGCATCTGAGCGAATTCGATCAGGAATTCAGCGCCCTTGCCGGGCGGCCTGTGGAAATCACCTTTGCGCCGCATCTGGTGCCGATCAACCGGGGCATTCTGGCGTCTTGCCATGTGAAGGGTGATGCCAAGGCGATCCATGCCGCGCTGGAAGCCCGGTACGCGGATGAACCCTTTGTCGTGGTTCTGCCATTTGGACAGGCGCCGGGCATGGGGCAGGTAACGGGGTCGAATTTCTGTCACATCGGCGTCGTGGGGGATCGCCGCCCGGGGCGGGCGCTGATCGTGTCAACGCTGGACAATCTGAACAAGGGCTCCAGCGGGCAGGCGGTGCAGAACGCCAACCTGATGCTGGGACTGCCCGAAACCGAGGGGCTGATGTTGGCCCCCGTATTTCCCTGAGCATGACTTTCTCTAACCACCGGAGGATCCGATGGCCGGATTGAAGAACCTGAAGAAACGCCGCCGCGTGCAAATCATTGTCGTGGCCGGTTTGGCCTTGGCGTTGTCGACCGGGCTGATCGGCTATGCGATGCGTGACGGGATCAACTTCTTTCGCTCGCCCAGCCAGGTGCTGACCGAACCACCACTGGAAAACGAAGTGTTCCGACTTGGTGGCATGGTCGAGGAAGGCTCCTTGCAGCGCGGACAGGGCGAAGAAATCGCCTTTCGTGTGACCGATTTTTGCCAGACGGTCCCGGTTGTCTACCGGGGGATCCTGCCCGATCTGTTCGGCGAAAACGAAGGCACGGTGGCGACTGGCCGATTGGTTGACGGCGTGTTCGAGGCCACCGAAATTCTGGCCAAACACGACGAGACGTATATGCCGCGCGAAGTCTCGGAGTCGCTGGGCGAGGCTGATACTGGCCACCCGGAATGTGAATACCACGGGTCTTATGCAACGCCCGGTGGCGATACCTGACCTGAACCAAGCCCACTGCATCCTGCCCCCTGATTTCCGTGTTGGAGGGGCAGGATGCAAACCATACGGCATTTGGCGGACGAGATTGTCGCGCGCGAGGGGGGGTATGTTGATGACCCCAATGATCCGGGCGGCGCCACAAATTTTGGCGTGACCATTCACACCTTGCGCCGGTTGGGGCTGGATCTGAACGGCGACGGAGCGGTGGACGCGCAGGATGTGCGCCAGCTCACGCGTGCGCAAGCGGTCGATATTTTCATCGAGCACTACTTCCACCGCCCCCGAATCGGGGCGCTGCCACAGGTGCTTCATGCGACCGTGTTCGACATGTATGTGAATGCGGGCTCCAATGCCGTGCGGATCTTGCAGCGCCTGCTGATCGAGATGGGCTACGACATCGATGTTGATGGGGTTATTGGTGCGCAAACGATCCGCGCGGCAATGGCCGCGGCGCGGCTTGCGCCCGAACACCTTGCAGATGCGTGTGGGATCGCGCGGCGGGACTATTACTATGCGTTGGCAGATCGGCGGCCGGCCAGCCGCCGCTATGCCCGCCGCCGGGATGGGGGCAAGGGCGGGTGGATTGTGCGCGCTGAACACTTTATTGCCCCGCGCTATCATCTGACGGACGCCGAACACCGTGAAAGGACCGCATCATGGGTTTGATCCGTTCGTTGTTTCGGGCTCTGTTTGCGCAGGGCGGATTGGAGCGCCTGACCCGCGCTGGCACCGATGTCGCTGACAGCTTCCGGCCCAACGCCACGCGTCAGATGGAATTGGGTCACGAGGCATTTGTGTCCACGCAAAGCGCCTATGCCGCTGAGTTCCGCAACCCGCGCCGTGGTGTTTTCGACAGGTTCGTCAACGGATTGAACCGGTTGCCCCGGCCGATGCTGGCTTTGGGCACGCTGGGCCTGTTCGTTTATGCCATGGCCGACCCGGCCGGGTTTGTGCTGCGGATGCGGGGTCTGGCCGAGGTGCCAGAGCCGTTGTGGTGGCTATTGGGGGCGGTGGTTGCGTTCTATTTCGGTGCCCGCGAAACCCATTACCTGCGCGACCGCGCCCCGACACAAGCCACAGCGCCCGCGCCAGACACCCCTGAGCAAGCCTCACCCCCTGCGCCGCCGTCAAACCCGGCGCTGCAAGACTGGCGCGAAAGTCTGGATGATCCCAACCGAGAGCGCGGCTAACCCCCGCGACCGCGCGCGGTTGTCGCAGGGCCCGGCGTCGGAAGTGCTTTGATCGGCGCGGTCTTCGGGCTATATCTTCGCCCATGATAGTAGAACTTGGACATTTCGCGCTGATCCTTGCCTTCGCGGTGGCGATCTTGCAGACCGTGGTGCCGCTGGTCGGTGCTCATAAAGGCTGGGCTGACTGGATGGCTGCCGCCAACCCGTTGGCAACGTTGCAATTTGTGCTGATCGCACTGTCCTTCGGGGCGCTGACCTATGCCTTCGTGACCTCGGATTTCTCGGTCGCGTTGGTGGTCAACAATTCGCATTCCCTGAAGCCCCTGATCTACAAGATTTCCGGCGTTTGGGGAAACCACGAAGGTTCCTTGCTGCTGTGGGTGATGATTCTGGCGCTGTTTGGTGCCTGTGCGGCCTGGTTCGGCGGCAACCTGCCGGCGACGCTGCAGGCGCGCGTGCTGAGTGTGCAGGCCTCCATCGGGGTGGCGTTCATGGCGTTCATGATCCTGACGTCCAACCCGTTCTTGCGCGCCGCTTTTCCGCCGTTCGATGGCGAGGACCTGAACCCGCTGCTGCAGGACCCAGGTTTGGCGTTTCATCCACCGTTCCTGTATCTGGGCTATGTCGGGCTGAGCATGGCGTTCAGCTTTGCCGTCGCTGCGCTGATCGAAGGCAAGGTCGATGCCGCCTGGGGCCGCTGGGTGCGCCCCTGGACGCTGGCCGCCTGGATCTGTCTGACCATCGGCATCGGTCTGGGATCATGGTGGGCGTATTACGAACTTGGTTGGGGTGGCTTTTGGTTCTGGGACCCGGTGGAGAACGCCAGCTTCATGCCCTGGCTGTTTGCCACCGCGCTGCTGCATTCCGCGATTGTCGTTGAAAAACGCGAATCGTTGAAAGCCTGGACCATTTTGCTGGCGATCATGGGGTTCGGGTTCTCTCTGATGGGCACATTCATCGTGCGTTCGGGGTTGATTACCTCGGTCCACGCGTTTGCATCGGACCCTGAACGCGGGATTTTTGTCCTGCTGATCTTTGCCGTATTCATGGGCGGCGCGCTGACCCTGTTTGCCCTGCGCAGCACAGCGTTGGAGGCCAAGGGCGTCTTTGGCCTGGTCAGCCGCGAATCCGCGCTTGTTTTGAACAACGTGCTGTTGGCGGTGGCGTCATTTGTCGTGTTCGTGGGCACCATGTGGCCACTGATCTCGGAACTGGCGTTTGGCCGGGTTTTGTCGGTGGGCGCGCCGTTTTTTAACGCTGCCTTTACGCCGTTCATGGTTGCCTTGGCAGTGATCCTGCCGGTGGGTGCCACGCTGCCGTGGAAACGCGGCAATCTGGGGCGTGCCGTGCGCGGTATGTGGGGTGTAGCGCTTTTGGCGATCACTCTGGGTGCCTTGACGTGGACGCTGCACAGCGGCCAAAGCATTCTGGCGCCGATTGGGGCGATGCTGGGTATCTGGCTGGTGGTTGGCGCGCTGACCGACCTGTGGATGCGCAGTGGACGGCAAAGCATCAGCGCACGCTTGCGCCGTATGATCCGACTGCCGCGCGCCGACTGGGGCAAGGCGATGTCGCACAGCGGCTTGGGCGTGACCATTTTCGCGGTCTCGGCGGTTTTGGGCTGGGCGAGCGAGGATATTCGCGTGGCCCAGATCGGCGAAAGCTTTGAGCACAACGGCTATACCCTGACGCTGACCGACGTGCGCCGGGTCGAGGGGCCGAATTACATTTCCTCGATGGGGTTTGTGGATGTTGTGCAAGACGGTGAACTGGTCGCGCAGTTGAACCCCGAAAAGCGGATTTATCCCGCCGCCGGGATGCCAACGACCGAAGCCGCAATCGACTTCGGCATTTGGCGCGACGTCTACATCGCATTGGGTGACCCCCAAGACGGTGGGGGGTGGGCGCTGCGCACCTATGTCAAACCCTTTGCCAACTGGCTGTGGGGCGGGATTCTGATGATGGCCTTTGGCGGCCTGATTTCCCTGTCTGACCGGCGCTTCCGGGTCGCAGCGGGGGCGCGCAAGGCCCCGCCTGCTGCCGCTGCTCCGGCGGAGTGACGGGCATGCGGGCGCTTTTCCTTGTTCTGATGCTGGCGCTGGCTGCCCCTTTGGTGGCCACCCCGGCGATGGCCATTCAACCCGATGAAATCCTGGATGATCCGGTGTTGGAGGCCCGCGCGCGCGAAATCACGTCGGAGCTGCGCTGCGTGGTGTGCCGCAACGAAAGCGTCGATGCGTCGGATGCCGAGATCGCGCGCGACATTCGCCTGATGGTGCGCGAACGGCTGGTGGCCGGGGACAGCAACGAAGAGGCGATCCAGTTCATGGTCGACCGGTTCGGTGAATACATTCTGCTGAACCCGCGTGCCACCGGCACCAATCTGATGCTGTGGCTGTCGGGCCCGTTCCTGCTGCTGGCGGGGCTGGGCATTGCGGCCGTGGCGGTGCGACGTCGGCGTCCGGCCAGCGCGCCTTTGTCGGCTGAAGAAGAGGCGCGACTGCAGCAACTTCTGGACGAGTGATCCGACGGCCCCATGCTGCCCCGTGCGGCATCTGGACCGCGCAAGAAACCCCGTGAAACACGGCCCGACGCGACGTGACGCAAGGTCGCGGCTTTGCCTTGGCCCTGTGGCATGGCTAAGCTTGGGCGGAACCCGCGCGTAAGGATACCTCATGATTTACACCACACTGACCGTCACCGAAGAGAATGGCGTCGGCCTGATCGTTCTGAACCGGCCAACCCTGATGAATGCGTTGAACGCCCAGATGCGGGCCGAAATCACCGCCGCTGTGCGCCGCTTAGGCCAGACGATGCGCGTTGTCGTGCTGACTGGCGAAGGGCGGGCGTTTTGCTCTGGCCAGGATCTGGGTGATGGTGTGTCGGTCAACGAGATCGACATGGGGCGCACCCTGCGTGAGGAATACGAACCCATGCTGCGGGCGATTTATGACTGCCCGGTGCCGGTCATTTCTGCTGTCAACGGGGCCGCGGCGGGCGCGGGCGCCAACCTGGCGCTGGCCGCCGATGTGGTGATCGCCACGCAATCAGCAGCCTTTTTGCAGGCTTTTGCGCGTATTGGCCTGATCCCCGACGCAGGCGGCACTTATTGGCTGCCGCGCCTGGTGGGATTTGCGCGCGCCATGGGGCAGTCACTGTTCGCAGAAAAGCTGTCTGCGGATGACGCGGCGGCGCAGGGGTTGATCTGGGCGTCGATCCCCGATGACAAATTTGAGGCCGAATGGCGCGCCCGTGCGGCACAGATCGCCAATGGGCCGACCTTGGCCTATGCGGCGATGAAGACGGCGTTGCGGGCCAGTCTGACCAACGACCTGGACACGCAACTGGATCTGGAGGCCCGCCTGCAGGGTGAGGTCGGCAAGACGCGCGACTTTCGCGAAGGGGTTATGGCGTTTTTGGAAAAACGCCCGGCGAAGTTCGACGGGCGCTGAGACTTTTGTTCTCAAGCGGTGTCGCTGCGCGACGTCAGATCAGCGCCTGCGGCGCGGTGTGGGGGGCGTTGCCCCCCGCCTGCGGCTCCCCCCAGGATATTTCGGGCACAAAGATGGATCAACGTTGGCCGTAGTAGAGGCCGACGACATGTTCGGCTTCGGCAAAGAACAGCCAGCGCGACGCCAGCATCCCGGCCAGGTGGATCAACGCTGCCGCGATGAGCGAGAGGATTGAAAACGGCGCGATCCACAGCAGGATCGAGGGCAAGACGCAGGCGCCGATCAGCGCCAGGATCCGCAGTTTCAGCGCGTGTTTGCGGGCGACGACATAGACCATTTCACGCAGCAGATAGTTCTGGCCAGAGTGGGGGGGTTCCAGTTGGCGGACGGTTCCGCGCCCGCCCAGGCCGGTGGCCGTGCCAAGGGTGGAGCCGCGCAGGGCGAATTGCTTGTCCCCCAGCAGCCAGTGCAGCGCCAGGATCACGGCAAGCCAGGCAAGCAGCAGTTGCGCGATCAGCGACAGGCCGGCGAGGATGGCCCCGCCAGTCAGTCCGGACAGCAGGAACAGCGCGGGCGTGGTCCAGTGGTTCCAACGCGGCACGGTGCGCAGTTGGGCATAGATCATCGCCGTGGCCAGGATCGTCAGCAGGCACAGGATGCCGCCGATCAGCCCAAAGCCCGGCAGCGGCGTTTGCCAAAAAACGAGGCCTGCCGCATGGGGAGCGATGACCAGCAAAGCCGCGGCTGCCAGGACAGCCTCACGAGAGAGCCAGCTGGAGCGCCATTGGCTGAACGCCTTGAGCGCGCGTTCAGGGTGGCCAAGGTGAAAGGTGGAAAACGCGAGCCCGGCCAGTGTCAGTGCGTAGCCCAGGCCAAACCACAAGACGGCAGCCAGGCCGGTGGGGGTGACAAGCCCGAGACCCAGAAACACGAGCAGGCCAAGTCCCAGGCCTGAAAGCGTGGTGAAGGCGATGATTGAAGGGGCGGGATGCATCAGAACCTCGTCAAAGTGCGGTCGATCCAGCCAAGGAAGCCGTCAAGCCCCTCGGTTCCCGGCTCGGCGGTTTTGGCGGTGACCGGGGCCGCTGGCAGCGCGTCGCGCAGGCGGGGGGGAAGGTATTTGTTGACCGGCTTTGTGCCTTGTTCGGGCATCAGGTCCATTCCGCCGCGGTCTGCCACAAGCTGCGAGACCGCGCTGGTCTCATCGCCCAGATCGCCGAAATGGCGGGCACCGGCCGGGCAGGTGCGCACGCAGGACGGCACGCGGTCTTCCTCGGGCAGGTTTTCGTTGTAGATGCGATCGACACAAAGCGTGCATTTCTTCATCACGCCCGCCAGCGCATCCATTTCACGCGCGCCGTAAGGGCAGGCCCAGGCGCAGAGCCCGCAGCCGATGCAGTCTTGCTCGTTGACCAATACGATCCCGTCCTCGGCGCGTTTGAAGCTGGCGCCGGTGGGGCAAACTGTGACGCAGGGTGCGTCGTCGCAATGCAGGCAGGATTTCGGCATGTGAACGGTGAAGGCGTTGACGCCGTCGTCGGGTGTGACTTCGTAGCTGTGGACACGGTTGAGGAAGGTGCCAACCGGGTCTGCGCCATACGGGTCCACGTCGGAGAGCGGCGCGCCATAGTTTTCGGTGTTCCAGCCTTTGCAGGACACGACACAGGCGTGACAGCCGACGCAGGTGTCGAGGTCGATCACCAGTCCCAGCTTGCGTTCGGTGCTTTGGGGCAATGTGGTCATGGGTGCACCTTCAGGCCGGGCCGCGCGCCGGTGGCGGGGGTGGTTTGAGTATTTGGGGAAAGATGAAATGGCATGGTGATCCTAGCCCCTCGTGTGGCGCGCGAGGGTGGCCGGGCCCTGGCCGACTGGGGATTTCTGGGCCGGATGGGCGGGTTCGGAGGGGGCGCCGGTTGTGGCTTTTTCGATGTTCACCCGCAGGTCAAACCAAGCGGCCTGACCGGTGACCGGGTCGGAGTTGGACCATCTGAGCCCATCGCCCCTGGCGGGCAGGAGTTCACCGATCAAGTGGTTGAGGAGGGCCCCTTTTTCGGCCTCGGGCGCTTTTTCGTCCAAGGCCCAGGCGCCGCGCCGTTTGCCGATCGCGTTCCAGGTCCAGACGGTGTGATCATTCAGCGCGTCCATCCGGGCGACGGGCAGTTTGATGCGCCCGTTGGCCGAGGTGAGATAGGCCCAGTCGCCGTCCTGGAAGCCGTGCTGTTGCCAGACCTTGCCGGACACAAAAAGCGGGTTCATCCCGTGGATCTGGCGCAGCCAGGCGTTTTGCGAGCCCCAGCTGTGGTACATCGCCGCCGGGCGTTGGGTCAGGGCGTGCAGGGGGTAATCGGCCAGATCAACGCGGGTTTCTTCGAACGGTTGATACCACAGCGGCAGAGGATCGAGCGTTTCGCGGATCCGGGCGCGCAGGTGATCGGGCGGCTGGCGGTCGCCATGACCTTCGGCGGCCAGCTGGAACTTGCGCAGCGGTTCCAGGTACAGGTTGAAGATATAGGGCGCGGGGGCGTCGTAGATGCCGCGCTCAACGGCCCAATCCTGATAGGCGGCGTTCCAGGGCTTGAAAAACAGCGCCTCATCCGGGATGTGCGACGTGAAGAACCCGCCGTTGTCGATGTAGCGCTGGATCTGGTCGGGGTTCGGATCCCCGCGTCCGGCGCCGGTGCCATCCGCGCCGCGCCAGCCCGCCAACGGGCCCACGCCGGGGCGGCGTTGGTGGTTGGTGATGTAATCGGCGTAATCGGCGAATTTTGCGCTGCCGTCGTCGTTGACCATGCCGGGCAGGCCCAGGCGGGCCCCCAGATCCAGCAGCACGGACTGAAAGCCGCGCACATCGCGGTCGGGTTCGACCACTGGCCAGCGGATGGCGTCATTCATGCTGTCGGGCTCACCGATGGGGCGGTCCAGAAGGCTGATGCAATCGTGGCGCTCAAGATAGGTTGTATCGGGCAGGATCAGATCCGCAAAGGCCACCATTTCGGACGAATAGGCGTCAGAATACAGGATGTTCGGGATCACATAATCGCCGTTGTCATCCGTATCGGTGAGCATGCGCATCACTTGGGACGTGTTCATCGTCGAATTCCACGCCATGTTCGCCATATAGAGGAACAACGTGTCGATCTTGTAGGGATCGCCGGCGTGCGCGTTCGAGATGACCATATGCATCATGCCGTGGGCCGACAGCGGGTTTTCCCAAGTAAAGGCTTTGTCAATCCGTTTGGCGGTATTGTCGTCGTTGATCAGCAGGTGTTCGGGGCCCATCGGGTAGCCCAGATGCGGGCCGTCCAGTGGTTTGCCGGGGGTGACGCCGGCGTGTGGCTTGGGGTGCGCCTCGGGCGGCTTGGGGTAGGGGGGTTTGAACCGGTAGCCGCCGGGGGTTTCGATGGAGCCCAAAAGAATTTGCAGAATGTGCAGCGCGCGGCAGGTCTGGAAGCCGTTGGAATGGGCGGAAATTCCGCGCATGGCGTGGAAGCTGACCGGGCGGCCTACCATCTTGTCATGCCGTTCGCCCCGGAAATCGGTCCAGGGTTGGTCGATGGTGATTTCTTCCTCGAACGCCACGCGGCCCAGTTCCGCTGCGACGGCGCGGATCTTGTCGGCGGGAATGCCGCAGCGGTCGGCCACGGCCTCGGGCGCGTAGTCTTCCGACAGATAGCGTTCGGCCATCAAGCGCAGGGCGGATTTGTGGCCTTGCCACTCAGCCGCGGGTTCAGGCTGGACGTCTTTGGCATTCCAGGGCGCGGGTTCGCCCGTGCGGCGGTCCAGCACCAGGGGGGTGCCGGCCTCGTCGCGCAGGAACAGGCCTTTTTCGGCCCCCTCGGCCCCGTTCAACAGATAGGCGGCGTTGGTATAGCGGATCAGATAGTCCAGATCGATGTGACCCGCCTTGAACAGCTCATGCACCAGCGACAGGATGAACAGCCCGTCGGTGCCCGGCGTCACGCCCAGCCAGTCATCTGCAATGGCGTTGTAGCCTGTGCGCACCGGGTTGACGGCGATGACCCGCGCGCCGCGCTCCTTCAGGCGGCCCAGCCCCATCTTGATCGGGTTGCTGTCATGGTCCTCGGCCACGCCGAAGATCATGAACAGCTTGGTGCGTTCCCAGTCGGGCTGGCCGAATTCCCAAAACGCGCCGCCCATCGTATAGATACCCGCCGCCGCCATATTGACGCTGCAAAACCCGCCGTGTGCGGCATAATTCGGCGTGCCGTAGGCCTGCGCCCACCAGCCCGTCAGGCTTTGTGATTGATCGCGCCCGGTGAAGAACGCCAGTTTTTCGGGCGCCGTTTCCCGCAAGGGTTTGAGCCAGGAAATCGCCGTTTCCAGCGCCTCGTCCCAACTGATTTCTTCAAATTCGCCGGAACCGCGCGGCCCCACACGTTTCAGCGGCTTTTTCAGCCGCGCCGGGCTGAGGTGCTGCATGATCCCGGCCGATCCCTTGGCGCACAATACGCCTTTGTTGATCGGGTGGTCGCGGTTGCCTTCGATATAGGCCACCTCTTGCGGTCCGTCCGTTGCGTTCTTCAAATGCACGTTGATGCCGCACCGGCAGGCGCACATGTAGCAGGTTGTCTGGCGGATTTCGTCGGAGATTTTGGGAGATAAATCTGTCCGGGGCTGCTGGGTCATCGTTCTCTCCCTGCCGATGTAAGCGCTTTCATTCAGGACCTTAGTCCGTTCATTCCCTAATTGTCCATGGCAATCTAGGGCCAGATCACCTGGGTGCTTATATCCAGCATAACAAAGGCCGCTGAAAAACCCCTGTGACCTGCCCTTGCAGGGGTGTGACCGGCGGGCTAAGTCTGTGGCAAGGTTTGCCCCATAACACTGGGACACCACCCGCCAACAACGAGGCCCGAGCATGCGCGACCCGATTGAGACTTACATGAATCTTGTTCCCATGGTGGTCGAACAGACCAGCCGCGGCGAACGTGCCTATGACATCTTTTCCCGGCTTTTGAAGGAACGGATCATCTTTGTCACCGGCCCCGTGCATGACGGTATGGCAACGCTGATCGTTGCGCAGTTGCTGCACCTGGAGGCAGAGAACCCGTCGAAAGAGATCTCGATGTACATCAACAGCCCCGGCGGTGTGGTGACGGCGGGTCTGTCGATCTATGACACGATGCAATACATCAAGCCAAAGGTGTCCACGCTGGTTGTCGGGCAGGCGGCATCGATGGGGTCGTTGCTGTTGGCCGCCGGTGAAAAGGGGATGCGCTTCTCGCTGCCCAACAGCCGTATCATGGTGCACCAGCCGTCGGGTGGATTTCAGGGGCAGGCGACGGACATTTCGATCCACGCGCGCGAAATCCTGGAACTGAAGGACCGGCTGAACAACATCTACGTGCGGCACACGGGCCAAACGCTGAAGAAAGTGGAAAACGCGTTGGAGCGGGACAACTTCATGACCGCCGAAAATGCGAAAGACTTTGGGTTGATCGACGAGATCGTCGAAAGCCGTAACAAAGACGAAACCCCGGCAAGCTAAGGTCGGGCGCGTGCCGGGTGCATTTAGCCATTGTTCCCGGCCCGCTCGTGGCCTAACCTTTGCCACAAAGGCCCTTCAGAAGGCCCCCACGGAATCCGAGCACGAGGTGTCGAATGGCCAATTCCTCTGGCAATGACAGCAAGAACACGCTGTATTGCTCCTTCTGCGGCAAGAGCCAGCACGAGGTGCGCAAACTGATTGCAGGACCGACGGTGTTCATCTGTGATGAATGTGTCGAGTTGTGCATGGACATCATCCGCGAAGAGACCAAAGGGTCAGGCTTCAAGACGGCGGACGGCGTGCCCACCCCGATGGATATCTGCAAAGTCCTGGATGATTATGTGATTGGACAGGAGCGCGCGAAGCGTGTGCTGTCTGTCGCGGTTCACAACCATTACAAACGATTGAGCTTTTCTGGCGCTGGCAAGTCCGGCGAAGTGGAGCTGTCAAAGTCCAATATCCTGCTGATCGGCCCCACCGGCTGCGGCAAGACGCTGCTGGCGCAAACGCTGGCCCGCATTCTGGATGTGCCCTTTACCATGGCGGATGCCACCACGTTGACCGAAGCCGGCTATGTCGGTGAGGATGTGGAAAACATCATCCTGAAGTTGCTGCAGTCGTCGGAATACAATGTCGAACGCGCGCAGCGCGGCATCGTCTATATTGACGAGGTCGACAAGATCACGCGCAAATCTGATAACCCGTCGATCACCCGTGATGTCTCGGGCGAGGGGGTGCAGCAGGCGCTGCTGAAGCTGATGGAGGGGACTGTCGCCAGTGTCCCGCCGCAAGGCGGGCGCAAGCATCCGCAGCAGGAATTCCTGCAGGTGGACACCACGAACATCCTGTTCATCTGCGGCGGTGCGTTCGCCGGGTTGGAGCGGATCATCTCGCAGCGTAACAAGGGCTCGGCCATTGGGTTCGGCGCGGATGTCAAAGACGAAAGCAAGCAGACCATCGGTGACAGCTTGAAGCAGTTGGAACCCGAAGACCTGCTGAAATTCGGTTTGATCCCGGAATTCGTGGGCCGCTTGCCGGTGATCGCCACGTTGACCGATCTGGATGAAGATGCGCTGGTGACCATTCTGTCGGAACCCAAGAACGCGCTGGTCAAACAGTATCAGCGCCTGTTCGAGATTGAAGGCGCGCAACTGACGTTTACAGAGGATGCCCTGCGGGCCATCTCTCGTCGCGCGATTGAGCGTAAGACGGGTGCGCGTGGGTTGCGGTCGATCATGGAAGACATCTTGCTGGACACGATGTTTGATCTGCCCGGGTTGGAGAATATCGAAGAGGTTGTCGTCAACGAAGAGGCGGTGACTTCGGGGGCCAATCCGCTTTTGATCTATACCGACAGCAAGGCTCAGAGCGCGTCCTCGGCTGGCTAAGTCTGGTTGAAAATATGACATTGAGACGCCCCGGTGAGTGATCACCGGGGCGTCTCATATTGTGGTGGCGTGAAAATGAGCTACCAGATCGGCGATTTTCGAAAATGTCAGACATCTTATGGTCTGACATTTAGGCATGGCATGACCTACTTGAAATCACGCACTTTTTTGCGTTCCACTTCAATCAATCGGGGGCCTTTTCCACTGGCGACTAGTGCGGGAAGCTCTGACCCGCTGCAAATGTCGTAGCGAAGGCCCGACGCGGTGGCCAGGGCTTCGAAATCCGGCGGGGTTGGGGTGCACCCCAGCACCTCGGTCCCGGCGTCGATCATGGACCGCGCGATTTCGCCGTATCCATGGTTGTTGAAGACGATGAAGTTGACATCCAGCCCCTCGTCCAGCGCGCTGCGCAATTCGCCGGGATGGAACATCAAGCCGCCATCCCCAACCAGGCACAGGATCCGCCGATCCGGGCGCGCCAGTGCCGCGCCGATCGCAGCCCCCATGGAATACCCCAACGCCCCATAGCCGGTGGCGGCGTTGAACCAGCCGCCAGGCAGATCATGGCTGTAATACAGGTTTCCGGCGTAGATGGTTTGCGTGGAATCGCCCACCAGGATCGCACCCGGAACAGCGTCACGCAGGGCCGCCAACAACGTCACCTCGTCTTGATAGGCCGGCGTCAGTTCGTCCCACGCAGCCGCGCGAGCCAAAGCTGCACGCTCTTCGCCTTTTTCGGCGACACGCGGGGGGTGAAGCTTTGGCAACAGGGCGGCGGCATCCGCCTGAAGGGTCAGGGCGGCGTTGTGCCGCGCCAATTGCGCCCCGTCGATGTCGATGCGGATCAGGCTTTGCTGCGCAACTTCGAACGGGCCGGTGCCGTACATGTCGTAATCCGTCGGCCCCATTTCCGAACCTGCGACCAACACCAGGTCAGAATCGCGCACCAGGGCGCGCACCGCGTTCAGGCTGGGGCTGGCGGGCACGGCCAATGGATGCGCATGCATCAAGCCGCGCGCGTTGGAGGTCAGAACCACCGGCGCGCCCATCGCCTCGGCCAGTGCCTGCAATTCGGCCCCCGCTTTTTTGCACCCACCACCGGCCAGAATTACCGGGCGCTTGGCCATTCGAATGCGGCCCAGGGCTTTCGTTGGATCGGGCAGGCCCGGCGCCGGGGCGGCCAGCGCGGCGGCGGCTGGCGCGAGGCTGTTCATCAGGTCCAGCGGGATCTGCACATGCACAGGTCCGCCGCGCCCAGACGTCAGCGCCCGCCCGGCCTGAGCCAGAAGACCGGGCAACGCATGGGGATCTTCCAGATGCAAGGACGGGCCCAGCACACGGGTCAGGGCGCGCTGATCGGGCAATTCGTGCAGATAGCCCAAGCCGCGCCCCAGCGTGTCACGCGGGTTAACGCCCGAGATGACCAGCATCGGCACACTGTCAGCGCGGGCCTGGGCCATCGGTGTCAACATGTTGGTCACGCCCGGCCCAGTGATGACCAGCGCCACGCCAAACCGTCCAGAGGCGCGGGCGTAGCCGTCGGCCATGAACCCGGCGCCGGCTTCGTGGCGCGGTGTGACATGGCGGATGCCGGACCCGGGAAGGGCGCGGTACAATTCGATCGTGTGCACACCAGGGATGCCGAAGATAACATCAACGCCCATGGATTTAAGCCAATTAACAAGGGTTTGCGCGACACTCTTCATGTAAACTGGCTTCCTTTGGTCTGGCCTTCGGCAAAAGAACGAATGCTTGCGCAGGCGTCAATCGTGTCCGCGTCCGACGCGTTGAGTGCGACCCGCAACCATCCTTCAAGAGCCGCGCCGAAAGACACCCCGGGCATAACCGCAACATCTGCCATTTCCAACAAGTCCAGGGCGAATTGCAAGGAGTCATTGGACAAAACCCGAATATCGATCAGCGCGAACATCCCGGCTTCTGGGCGGCTAACCTTCATCCCGGCCACGCCGTCCAGCGCATCGCGGATAATTCGGGCCCTGTTGGCCATCCGATCCGCCATGCCGCGTGCCAATGCCGGCGGAGCGCTGACCGCCAGCGCGGTCATGTCGGCGATAAAGGGTTGAGAGCCAAACAACATGGTTTCCGACAGCGGAAGGGCCCGCGCGCAGAAGTCCGCCGGCCCAACTGCCCAGCCAGAGCGGAACCCGGGGGCTGCGTGGCTTTTGGAGATCGACGCGGTGACAATCGTGCGGTCCTCGTACGCGGGGTCGGACAGGGCAGAGGTAAACGCCCGCTGATCATGGGTAAGGTCGGCATACACTTCATCCGAGACGATCCACAGATCATGTTCAACCGCCAGGGCCCCCAGCGCGCTCAGATCTTCGGGGCGCAGGATGGCGCCGGTCGGATTATGCGGTGTGTTCAGGAAAATCGCCCGGGTTTTCGGTGTGATCGCGGCGCGCACGGCGTCGGATTGCAGCCGGAACCCGTGTTCCGGGGTCAGCCGCACGGGCACAGGCACGGCACCTGACGCGCGGATCAAACCTTCGTACGTGGCATACATCGGATCACCGACGATCACCTCGGACCCTTGATCGCACAGGGCACGGAACACCAGATACAGCGAGGTTTGCGTGCCGGGTAAGCACAGAAACCTGTCCTTGCTGACAGGGCGGCCCAAACGGGCAGTGTAGCGGTCTGAGAGCGCCGCCAACAAGGCGTCTTCGCCCCGGCCATTGGAATACCCCGTGCGCCCGGCGCGCATCGCGTCGCAGGCAGCGTCGATCAAAGCGAGCGGGGTCGGCACATCGGGTTCGCCAATGGTCAGGTTCAGGATGGCGTGACCCTGCGACTGCCGCAATTGTGCAGCGTCGTTGAGGACCCATTTGTCCGATCCCAGCCCGGCAACATCGGTGGTGACAGCGGCATATTTCATGGTCAAACCTCGGGCAGTTCTATCTGAAGAAGGCTAGAGAACGCCTTGATTGCAATGGATTTCAAGTGATCTGGGTCAAACTCGTCGGGCAACGCGCCGGCTTCAACCCACAACCCATCCAGCAACGCATTGGCCGCAATCGCCAGATCACGGCTATGGTGGGTGTCACGACCGGCTTCGGCCAACGCATCGTGGATCAGGTGCTGCAACTGGTTGCGAAAGGCCAGATAGGTCGCTTTGTGAACCGCACGCATCTGCGGATCACGCGCCACCAGATGCATGGACGCCGCCCAAAGTGAGACGGCGCGGGGGGCGGTCACCCGTGGCGATACGGAATCTGCGACGAACGCCGCCAACCGCTTGGCGTGGGTGTCTGACATTTGGCTCAGCCGCGCTGCGCTGGCGTCGGTCAGGCTGGTCATCAACGCTTCATGGGCGGCGGCGGTCAGGTCTTCCTTGGTGGCGAAATAATGCCGGATCAGCCCTTGCGTGACGCCCGCACGCAGGGCGATGGCGCGGACCGTGGCGGCTTGCGGGCCGCCCTCGGCGATCAAATCCAATGTGGCTTGGATCAACGCAGCACGGCGCGCTTCCTCGCCTTCACGGGTGAAGGCACGTCGCGCGGTCATGCGCGCAACACCGGACGCGTCAAACAGGTGGGGCCACCTTCGCAAGCGATGCATAGCGCGTCGCCCTCGAACACCTGAACGGTGCAGCCGTTGGCTTCCATCAGGGCGCGGGTTTTGGGGAATCCATCGACCATCACAACATTCTGCGCTGACAGCATCAGCACGTTCAGGTTCAACCCGTTCGAGGCTGTGAATTCTTCTTCGGGTGCGTGCAGCAGCGTCCAGCCGCGCGCGGTCAGATCAGACCAAAGCGCGTACGGCAGCAAGGGGGCGTGGATCAGCGCCATCTTGGGTGCAATCGGGGAAATCAAAGACATCAGATGCAGGCAAGCCGCCGGGCCGGTCCAATAGGGCAGGTCATAGGCCACCACCTTTTGCCCGTGGGGTGCCAGCAACGCCGCCACAGCGTCGATCCCGGCCTGATTGGAGCGTGCGCCGCGGCCGATGGCCAGCGTGTCAGGATCAACCCAAACGCAATCACCGGATTCGACGGTGGCCTGACCGCTGAGTTGGCCCAGAACCGGCACGCCAAGCGCGGCATAGGTTTCGGCGTGCAGCGCGGTTTCTGCCCGGCGCAGGGGTTTGCCCATGTTCAGGATCACCGCGCCGGCGCGCGTCACGAATGACGGATCCTGCACGAACATCGCGTCAGCCAGACCGTCATCCTCGGACGGCATCCAGTGGATGTCTGCGCCCGAATCGGCGACGATCCGCGCCAGCTCGGCATGTTGCGCCTGGGCGCGCGCCGGGTTGAACTGCGGGCCGTAGTGCCAGTCCGTGGGGTCAGCCTTGGTCAGGGCGGGCCCGGGTTGGCGCATGATTACGCGAGACAGGGGCAGGGTGCGATCTTCGGCGCCGTAAGACATGGGGGGATCCGGTGTTTAGTTATACAAGCGCATAATTACTGCACCCCGCGCGCGCCGCAAGCAAAAAGAAACGCGTGCAAACCGGAAATTCTGCGCTTAGGCTGCGTCGGTCGGGGCGGCGCAGACCGCCCATTCAACAGGAGTGAAAGACATGAAAAAGCTACTTCTTTCGGCAGCAGCATTGGCCATGATGGTCGGCACAGCACAAGCTGAAACCGTGCGTATTGGTGTTGCCGCCGAACCTTATCCTCCGTTCTCGGCACCGGATGCTGCGGGCAACTGGGTCGGCTGGGAAATTGAGATCATCGACGCCGTTTGCGCCGCTGCCGAACTGGATTGCGAACTGACGCCGACCGCTTGGGATGGTATCATCCCGTCGTTGGTTTCGGGCCGTATCGACGTGATCATGTCATCCATGTCGATCACCGAGGATCGCTTGCAGACCATCGATTTCTCGGACCCTTATTACAACACGCCTACGGTGATTGTCGGACAGCGCAGCATGGAAATGGATGCCTCGCCCGAGGGGCTGGCGGGCATGGTGATCGGCGTTCAGGTGTCGACCATTCACCAAGCCTATGCGCAGACCTATTTCGCTGCGGGCAGCGAATTGCGCACCTACCAGACACAAGACGAAGCCAATCAGGATCTGGCCTCGGGCCGGATTGATGCGACGCAGGCCGACAGCCTGGCTCTGGCCGACTTCCTTGGCACCGACGCGGGTGCGTGCTGCGAGGTCAAAGGCACCGTGGCGGCGGACGAATCGATCCTGGGTCTGGGTGTCGGTGCCGGTGTGCGCAAGGGTGACGACGAATTGCGTGAGGCGCTGAACCAAGGCATCGCCGCGATTCTGGCCGATGGCACCTATGACGAGATCACGGCGCGCTACTTCGAAATGTCGATTTACGGCAACTAAGACCGGCACGGACCCGTGTTGGACTGGGTATACCAATGGTGGCCGGGGCTGGAAGCCTCGGTCACCTTGTTGTCGCTCGAACCTCCGGGTTGGGGCGGCAATCTTTTGCGTGGTGCGGTGAATTCCGTGATCATTGCCGTTGGCGCGTTTTGTCTGGGCTGCGTGATTGGCATTTTCGGGGCGCTTGGCAAATTGTCGGGCGGTCCGGTGACCCGTGATTTGATGGCGGTGTACACCACGGTCGTGCGCGCGGTGCCCGAATTGATCCTGATCCTGATCCTGTATTACGCGGGCACCGACCTTCTGAACCAGGCGCTGCGGGCTTTTGGCTACAGGCCGATAGAGATTTCGGGCCTGGCCGCCGGGATTGGTGTTCTGGGCGTGGTCCAGGGGGCCTATGCCACCGAGGTGCTGCGCGGCGCCATTCAGGCCGTGCCGCTGGGCCAGATCGAGGCGGCGCGCGCTTATGGCATGACCCGCTTTCAGACGTTCCGGCGCGTGACGTTTCCGGCAATGTTGCCACTGGCGCTGCCGGGCCTGTCGAACCTGTGGCTGATCGCCACCAAGGATACGGCACTGCTGGCCATCGTCGGATTTTCCGAATTGACGCTGGAAACCCGTCAGGCGGCGGGATCGACGCGCGCGTATTTCACCTTTTTCCTGGCGGCGGGTGCGCTTTATCTGATCATGACCTTGCTGTCTGGCCGGGTGTTCGGGTGGATTGAAACCCGGTTTTGGCGCGGGCAGGCGGGGGCGCGAAGCTGATGCGGGATTGGTTCAAACCACACCGGATCATGCTGATCGCGGTTGCCGCAGGGCTGGTCCTTTGGGCCGCGCTGAGCATGCGGTGGGACTGGATCCCGCGCTATTGGCAACTGGGGGTCGAAGGCATCTGGCGCACGCTGTGGCTGATGGCACTGTCGGTGTTGATCGGCTTTGCCATGGCGGTTCCACTGGGGTTGGCGCAGGCCGCAGGGCCCCGGGTTTTGGCTGTGCCGGCGCGGTGGTTCTGCACCGTCATTCGCGGCACGCCGCTGCTGTTGCAGATCTGGCTGATCTATTTCGGGCTGGGCAGCCTGTTTCCGCAGTATCCCTGGATCCGCACATCCGAATTGTGGCCGTATCTGCGGCAGGCCTGGCCCTATGCGCTGATGGCGCTGAGCCTGAGCTATGCGGGCTATGAGGGCGAGGTGATGCGCGGTGCGTTCAAATCGGTGCCGCATGGGCAATTGGAAGCGGCGCGCGCCTATGGCCTGAGCCGCTGGACCGTGCTGCGCCGCATCTGGCTGCCGCAGGCGCTGGCGCGGGCATTGCCGACATTGGGCGGCGAGACGATCCTGCAACTGAAAGCCACGCCCCTGGTGGCGACGATCACGGTGATCGAAATTTACGCCGTCGCCGGGCGCGTGCGGCAAGATACGTTCATCATCTATGAGCCGCTGCTGTTGCTGGCGGTGATTTACATGGCGATTGCCGGGATCATCACGCTGGGGTTCCGCTGGCTGGAACGGCGCTACACGCCGGGCCTTGGCTGAGGGAGGCGGCGCTTGGGGGCATCGAGCCCGCGCGCGCCGGTGGGGTGGCCCCACACGCCCTTCAAGGGGGATGTGATCCCCCTTGAGATCCCCCCTTTGGCGTCGCGCTTGCTTGAATTGTCGGTCTGCGCACCGGATGCGTCACGCCACCCACAGGTGCCCGGAGCCATCGCCATGGTACAAACCAAGCGGGTGATAGGGCGCCGCGCAACAGCTTTACGCTGTGCCGGTTTCCAGAATTCGATCAAACGTTTGGGCGGCTGAGTCGAAATGCCCGACAAGCATATCCGTCAATCGCGATTGTCCCGCGAAGTAGGCCCCAGTGCGGCACAGATGCGCCGCGAAACGCGGATGCACGCCAACGTCGTCCTTGCCCAGCACGCGCGTGATCTTGAGCCACCCGCGACTTCGTGCTTCGGACAGGATCAAATCCAGCCGCTGCAACGTGTGAAACACGGTGTAGACCGACAGATAGTCCATGTAGTCGTCTGGGTTACCGTCCGGGGTGCCCGCCAATGCATCGCGAACAATGGCGTCCATGGTGGGGCCGTCCAGGGGCAGGGATTCATCTGCGATAAGCCACGCCAGGTCTTCGGCGCCATGGCGTAGCCCGGCGTATTCGAAATCGAACCACCGCAAGCGCCCATCATCGCCGATGGCGGCGTTTCCGGTCCGGCAATCCCATTTTACGAATTGCAATCTGGTGCTTGTCAGACGCTCGACCGTTGCAGCAGGGTCGAAACTGGCGGGAATGTCGTCTTTGAAGGGCACCAGCACACTGACCCCATCAACTAGATTGGCCAGCCATTCGGGGTTATTGCCCAAATGCGGCATCATGTCGTGCAGATCGGTTTTGTGCGCCGCGCTCTGGATCCTGAGAATTCCCGCGACGCCCTCTGCCACCAAGTTCACTTGCGTGGCGTGATCGCAGGCGTGCAGTTCGGTATTCAACCGGCGTGCGCCCACGTCGGATTGGAACAAGATGTCGCCATCGACCCCCAGGCATCTGGGGATGTCGTCGGTATGCGGCGCCAGTGCGCGCAGCACATGGGCTTCAAGATGCGTGCGGCGGAAATTGGGGCGCAGCGTTCCAATGACGGTTCGGTCGTCAAAGTGAAACCGCAGGCTGGAGCGGCTGGATCCACCCGGCGCGCTGACCTCGGTGATCTTTTGACCGAACAAGGCTTCCGCGCTTTTTCGGATCCGATCTTTGCGTGAAAGGCGTTTTTTCTGCACGGTGTTCTCTGTTTCCTGGGCCGGGCAATCGTGAAGACGGGCGCGGGGATACTTGCGCAGGTTCAAGGCAGTGCCTGGGCGGACTCATGGCCGAATCAAGTCAACTGCGACGGCCGCACAATGTTTCCGAGTTTTGTTCAATCATGGATCAACAAAAGGATTGTCGCTAAAAATATCTTTAAACACATGAAAATAAACAAAATATTCACATTTTTCTTTGGGATTTTGGCGGCTGTGCTAAACACTTGCCCTGCTTGAGTTCCATGTTCTTGGGGGAGATCTCGGAGCCGGGTTTGGTAGCAATAACGCAAGAGGCGATTCACCATGCGTGATACACTTGATCTCCCAAAGTTTACTCCCGACGACCATGATGACGATAACAGCCACGGCTCCAAGGGGCACGGCGGCTCGAAGGGCAGCGGTGGGTCCAAGGGCAAAGGCGGCTCCAAGGGCAGCGGCGGGTCCAAGGGCAAAGGCGGCTCCAAGGGCAGCGGTGGGTCCAAAGGGCACGGCGGCTCGAAGGGGAGCGGTGGGTCCAAAGGGCACGGCGGCTCCAAGGGCAGCGGTGGGTCCAAAGGGCACGGCGGTTCCAAGGGCAGCGGCGGCTCGAAGGGCAGCGGTGGGTCCAAGGGGCACGGCGGCTCGAAGGGGCACTGCGGAACCGGAGGGCAGGGCACGAATGCGCACGCAAGTTCGACCAGCTCGTACCATAACGGTGGTGTCGAAGGGCAGTCTTTCGAAGACTGGTATGACGGCAACCTGTCGGATGATCATAACGGGCAGTTTGATGACGGCGATCACCCCAACCTGTGCGGCACAAATGGATCGGGCACGCATGGCGGCGGAACGCGCGGCAGCGGCGGCACGCATGGCCACGGCGGAACCGGCGGAACTGGGGGCACCCACGGAAGCGGCGGTACGGGTGGCTCTGGCGGGACGCACGGAAGCGGTGGCACCGGCGGACCCCAAGGCACCGGCGGAACCCAGGGTTCAGGCGACCCGCAGGGCGAAGATCCGGAGGCCGGGGGGGGCGTGCCAGCGGCGAACAGCGTCATCGCGGTTATCGAATACAATGATGACAACGACGATGCCTATGATGACTTCATTCGCATTCAGGCGGACTCGGTCGGTGATCCGTCTGATCCGCAGTCCTATGTCGCCGCGCTCGAAGACCATTATGCGCAAAGCGGCGGTTCCACCGACATGCAGACCGATCTGAAAAAGCTTGTATTCGAGGAGGCCAACGGCAAGGTCGTTCAAGTGCTGTTCAAAACGGCCGATGGTTTCAGCGAAACCGACCCCAATGCCGCCGACGCCGCAGAGCCCGTGGGTGCCGCCGACGCGATGGATCTCATGATCCCGATGTCCGAGGCGGAACTGGCCGAGTTGGAGCAGCCGGACGACATTGAGGTGGACGTCGACGCCTGACCATCGGTGTCTGGCTGATGTGGAGACACCAAAGGGGCGGCAGTGCATGCCGCCCCTTTTCTTTTGGCTCAGATCGGAGGTCACTCGGACCTTCAAAACCCTCGCAGCACGCAAAACTGACGCAGCGAGCGGGCCAGGAAAGCACTGTGTTGCGCAAGCTTAAAACAGGATCGAGGCCCCATGGTCCGCGCTGGTGGCATGGCCACGCAGCTTGGCGAACAACTCTCGCCCACAGCCCCGGTCATTGGCCGACAGATCGGCGGTGACAGGTGTGCGGCCGTCGAAGTCGTCCGCCAACACGGACAAGTTGCCAGTCGTCGCATCAAGGCGCACCATGTCCCCGTCCTGAACACAGGCGATAGGACCGCCCGCTGCGGCCTCGGGTGCGATGTGGATGGCGGCGGGCACCTTGCCCGAGGCGCCCGACATGCGCCCATCGGTGACCAGTGCAACCTTGTAGCCACGGTCTTGCAACACCGCCAGAATGGGCGTCAGGCTGTGCAATTCGGGCATGCCGTTGGCGCGGGGGCCCTGAAACCGCACCACGACGACGGTGTCGCCGGTGAATTCGCCGGCGCGGTAGGCAGCCTTGACCTGATCTTGATCCGAAAACACCCGGGCCGGGGCCTCGATGATATGGCGTGATGGGTCCACGGCCGAGGTCTTGATGACCGCACGCCCCAGGTTGCCGTTCAATTGCGTCAGCCCGCCATGGGGTTGGAACGGATCCGAAACCGGGCGCAGGATCTTGTCGTTCAGGCTGTCAGCGGGGCCGTCAACCCAGGTCAACTGATCGCCGTCCAGCCGGGGTTCGCGGGTGTAGTGCGACAGCCCGCTTCCGGCGATGGTTTCGACATCCTCGTGCAGCAGCCCGGCTTGCAGAAGCTGCCCGATCAGATACGCCAGCCCACCCGCCGCGTGGAAGTGGTTCACGTCGGCCAGGCCGTTGGGATAGACCTTGGCCATCTGTGGCACGGCTTTGGCGATGTCTTCAAAATCCTGAAGGTCCAGAATGATCCCCGCAGCACGGGCCATCGCGGGCAGGTGCAGCACCAGGTTGGTTGATCCGCCGGTGGCCATCAGCCCGACAATGCCGTTCACGAAGGTCTTTTCATCCAGGATGTGACCGGCCGGGCGCGGGTCATCGCCCAGCGCCGTAATCTGGGCGGCGCGGGTGACGGCGGCGCGCGTCAGCGCGTCCCGCAACGGCGTGTTGGGGTTGACGAAGGAAGAGCCCGGCAAGTGCAGGCCCATGAATTCCATCAGCATCTGATTGGTGTTGGCGGTGCCATAAAAGGTGCAGGTGCCCGGCCCATGATAGGCGGCCATCTCGGCTTTCATCAGGTCTTCGCGGGTGGCCTCACCTTGCGCAAAGGCTTGACGAACCTTGGCTTTTTCGTCATTCGGCAGGCCAGAAGGCATTGGCCCCGCCGGCACGAACACCGCAGGTACATGGCCGAAGGTGGCGGCGGCGATGACCAGGCCCGGGACGATCTTGTCACAGACACCCAGCCATAGCGCGGCGTCGAAACAGTCATGCGACAGCGCCACACCGGCGGCCAGCGCGATGGTGTCGCGCGACATCAGCGACAACTCCATTCCAGCGCGGCCCTGCGTGACACCGTCGCACATCGCGGGCACCCCACCGGCCACCTGCGCCGTCGCCCCCGCCGCGCGGGCGGCTTCGCGGATCAGGTCGGGGAAACGCTCAAACGGCTGATGGGCTGACAGCATATCGTTGTAGGCCGTCACGATACCCAGGTTCGGCGCACGGTCCGCAGCCAATGTGTCTTTGTCCGTGGTCATGGCCGCATAGGCGTGGGCGGCGTTCGAACATGACAGATGCGCGCGGGCAGGACCCTGCCGGATGGCCCGCTCAATCTGGGCCAGGTAGGCCCCGCGCGTGTCGCGGGAACGGTCGATGATACGTTGGGTGACGGCGGCGATGCGGGGGTCTATTTGGGGCATGTGTCCGGCTTTCGGGGTCAGTTGGGCGCGCTATAGCTTGTTACCGCTAACATTGCAAGCGCAGAGCCACCACGCAACGCAGGTGTTCGCCACCGACCCTTGCACTCAGCGCATTCCGGAATTGCCCTATCTCGCCTTCTTTTTTCCAGCAGCCCGGCATAGGTCGTTTGCATGGTTGAGGGAACCGCTCTGGTCCCTTTCAGAATATGGAACGCGAACATGACCCGCACAACACAAGAATTCCCGCAAATCGACGTCGTCGAGATTGAGCGCAATGCCCGCGCCCTGCAAGCACAGGTTCTGGCCGAAATGTTCGGCGCGCTGCGCCGCGCCGTTGTCGCGCGCCTGACCCGGTCTGGGGCGGCGCAAACCGCTTAAGAAATGACGGGCCTCGGGCCCGCCGCCGACAGGTTTGAACTGCCCCGACCGGTCCCCCCGGTGCGGGGCAGTTTCGGTTTGGTCTTTTGTTGCGGGCATTGGCGGTTTAACTGGGGGCACCCAAGCCCCGAGGATTCCACCATGCAACCCGACGCCATTTCCAGACCCATCGTGCGCCTGCGCCCCAAAGCCGAGGCCCGCGCCATCCGGCACGGCTTTCCCTGGGTGTATTCCGATGAAATCGTGCTCGACCGGCGCAGCAAGGCGCTGGAGCCCGGCACGCTGGCGGTGCTGGAAGATGCCGAACGACGTGAAATGGGGCTGGTGACGGTCAATCCCAATTCCCGCATCGTCGCCCGGATGCTGGACCGTGATCCCGGTGCGCGGATTGATATGGCCTGGTTCAAGGCCAAACTGTCACGCGCGCTGGCCCTGCGTGAGCGGCTGTATGACCAACCCTTTTACCGGCTGGTTCACGCCGAGGCAGATGGGCTGCCGGGGGTGATCATCGACCGATTTGGCGATGCCGTGGTGATCCAGCCCAACGCCGCCTGGGCCGAGGGGCTGTTGCCGTCGCTGGTCGACGCACTGGTGGCCGTGACCGGTGTCACGACGGTGATCAAGAATGGTTCGGGGCGTTCGCGCAGCCTGGAGGGGTTGGCCGAGGAAACGGTGGTGCTGCGCGGTGGGCTGGACGGGCCGGTGCAGGTGCCGATGAACGGCGCGGTGTATATGGCTGATCTGATGGGCGGACAAAAGACCGGGCTGTATTTCGACCAGCGCGACAATCATGCCTTTGCCGCACGGCTGGCGGGGCAGGGCCGGGTGCTGGACGTTTTCAGCCATGTCGGCGGTTTCGGGCTGGCCGCGCTGGCGGCGGGCGCGTCGCATGTGGTGGCGGTCGACGGGTCCGAGCCTGCGTTGGCGCTGGCCGATCAAGGCGCGGCTGCCATGGGTATGGCCGACACGTTCGAGACCCGGCAGGCCGATGCGTTTGAGGCCTTGGAGGCGCTTGGCGAAGAGGCCGCACGTTTCGACCTGGTGGTGTGTGATCCGCCCGCCTTTGCGCCGCATCGCAAGGCGTTGGAGGCCGGGTTGCGCGCCTATGAACGCATTGCAAAACTGGCGGCGCCGTTGGTGGCGCCGGGTGGATATCTGGTCTTGTGCTCGTGTTCGCACGCGGCGGATCTGACGCAATTCCGCGCCTCTTGCACCCGTGGGATCGGGCGCGGTCGGCGGCAGGCGCAGTTGATCCAGACCGGCTTTGCCGGGCCGGACCATCCGATGCTGCCACAGCTTGCCGAAAGCGGGTATCTGAAAGCCTTGGCTTACCGGCTTGATGGATAAGGTTTTTCTGGACACCTGCGTGCTGTATCCGCCGATCTTGCGGGACCTGTTGCTGGGGTTGGCGGATATCGGGCTGTATACGCCGATGTGGTCGCAAGGGGTGGCGGCGGAATGGGTGCATGTGATGGCGCGGCGCGGGCAGACGGGTGCGGTTGAGGCGCTCGAACGGATGTCCTTGCGCTGGCCCGACGGCATCGCACCGCGCGGAGAGCCCGATGTGCTGGACCTGCCAGACCCGGCAGACCGCCATGTCCTGGCGTCGGCCCATGCGGGCGGCGCCGGGGTTTTGCTGACACTGAACCTGCGCGATTTTCCCCGGCGCGCGGTGGCCCCGTTGGGGGTTGTCGTCACCGCGCCGGATGAGTTCACCATGGCGTTGTGGCTGGCGCATCCGCAGCCGGTGGAAGATCAGGTCACGCGCGTTTGGCCGGGATTGCGCGGGCGGGCCCTGCGCAACGCTCTGAAACGCGCAGGGCTTCCGCGTCTGGGAAAGGCGTTGGAGGTCTAATCGGACGGTGCTGGGCAAGGCGTTTCGAAACGCCTTGGGTGCCCGGTCGGAACCGCGGCAATCCAGGTGACGGGTTCGGGCGGGCCCCAGGGGCATAAGCTGACGGGGTTTGGCCTGGCACCCAAGCGGCTTCGAAGCCGCTTGTCCCCGCGCCGTAGCCCTTTAATACCCCAGCGCGGCACCGTCCTTGCGCGGGTCTGACGCGCCGATCAACACCCCGGACGGATCCAGCACAATGGCCTGTGCGCCGCCCAGCGGTTCGTCCGACCAGCGCAGCGCATGGCCCTTGGCGGCCAGCGCGTCATATACGGCCCCGCAATAGCCGGTTTCCAGCGCCAGCCCATCTTTACCGGAAAATAGCCCCGCGAAGGCGCGCGGCGCGTCGATGGCCTGTTGCGGATCCATACCATAATCCACCAGATTGCTGACCAGCCGCGCATGTCCACAGGGCTGATACGCGCCGCCCATCACACCAAAGGGCATCAACAGGCGCTGGTTCTTCCTGACCATGCCCGGGATAATCGTGTGCATCGGCCGCTTGCCGCCCGCCGCTTCGTTGGGGTGTCCCCGTTCCAGCGTGAACCCGGCCCCCCGGTTTTGAAAGGCGATGCCATACCGCGCAGAGGCCAGGCGCGCGCCAAAGCTGTGATAGATCGAATAGATCAGCGACACGGCCATACGATCGCGGTCCACAACGGTCAGATACACGGTATCGCGGTGCACCGCTTCGGTGCGAAGCGCCACTTGCGCGTGCGCCTGTGCGCGGTTGGGGTTGATCAAGGCGGCCAGTTGGGCGGCGGTCTGCGGATCCAGCATATGCGCCAGCCGTGTGGTGGCGTCTGCATCGGCGATAAACCGGTCACGGGCATCGAAGGCCAGTCGCGTGGCCTCGGCCTCCAGATGCGTGCGCTCAGCACCCATAGGGTCCAGCGCCGCGATATCAAAATGCGACAGGATGTTCAGCAATAGATTGGCCGTGGCCCCCTGTCCGTTGGGTGCGTGTTCGACCAGCTCGACATCCCGGTAGGGGCTGATCACCGGGTCGGAATAGGTGCTGGCAACCGCTGCCATATCGTCCATCGTATGCGTGCCGCCATGGGCGCGCAGGCTGTCGATCATGTCCTGCGCAACCGCGCCCAGGTAGAATCCATCGCGCCCATGCGCCGCGATCTTGCGCAAAACCTCGGCTTGGCCGGGGGCAGCAAATCGTTCGCCGGCGCGGGGCGCGCGGCCCAGCGGCAGAAAGAAACGGCGGGCGTCACCGTGCAGGGTATCGACCTGCGCGCCCCAATCGTGGGCCACGCGCGGGGCGACCGGCACGCCCGTTTCAAAGTAGTCGATCGCCGGGGCCAAGACCTGCGCCAGATCAAGCCGCCCCCAATCTCGGCTCATCGTGCAAAAGGCATCCACCGCCCCCGGCATGGTCACCGCCTCGACCCCGTACACCGGCACCGCGCCCAAACCCCGGTCGCGGAGCGTCTGCGCGTTTAACCCCTCAGGCGCGCGGCCAGAGCCGTTCAACGCAACGATCCGCTCTTCGCCCGCGGGCTTGATCAGCGCGAAGGCGTCGCCCCCCAGTCCAGCCATCTGTGGCTCGCACAGGCCCAGCAGCACACCAGCGCCGACAGCGGCGTCAACCGCGTTGCCACCGTTTTGAAGAAGGGCCACGGCAACCTGCGCCGCCAAAGGATGCGAGGTCGCGACCATGGCGCTGTCCGCGTACACAGCAGAGCGTCCCGGGCTTTGGAAATTGCGCATCGTCCCTCCGGCTATTGGGTTTCAGCAGGGTATAGCGCGGCCAGAAAATGAAAAGAGCGTTTCGGCGCTGCCAAAGGAAAAGGCAAATTCACGAGGAAAAGGCGGGGTTTGGTCAAGCGCAAGGGGATGATCCCGTTGGATCACCCCCCCCCACATTGGCCGGTGGCAGGCTGTGTGGTAGACGCCCGCTTCCGACAGTCCCGACGGCGCAGATCCGATGCGTCTATCTGCCGTGAAAAACACCCCAAGCCTTATTGCCCGCTTTGAGGAAAAGGGGCGCAGGCCGACAGTCCGGCAGCGGCAATCGTATCCCCCGACGAAAGCGCTTTTGGTGCAACACCTTGGTCATTGGATGGATCCACCTTAGCCGAGTGCGACACGCGGCGCTTCACCCGTTTGGGTTAAATCACCGCAACATTCGCTTGTATTGCGGCCCGCCGAAGTTAGGATTGGGCGAACTGTGGAGCAGGGACATGGTTGATCCCACGGATATCGCCGCATCAAACACCCCCCAACCGGGCCCGCTGGATGCAGATCGGGCGCGATTGATCGGCAGCATCTATGAGGTCGTTCTGCGGCCTGAACATTTCGACACGTTCATGCAGGACTGGTCCGCCTATATCGAGCAGGCAGCGCAACAGCTTGTGGACATACGTCAATCACAAGGGACAGACGGCGATGTCCTGAATGATCCGACCATCGAGGACCATTTCCAACGCGCCTTTGCCTTGTTTGAACGCATGGGGCGGGGGGATGCGGCGGTGGCATTGGGCGTGGCGGGCCCAGAGCCGCTGGCCCGGGTGATCCGCGCCGATCGGGTGCGCGATGCGTCTGCAAGGGCGAAAACCCTGTTTGGTGATCCAGTCAGCCTGTCTGGCATTTGCGACGCACTGGACCCCGACAGCGCCACGCGGTTGCAAGGATTTCTGAGCGGCGTGGAGCGCGCGCCGGCCTCGGGTCGATTTGTCGTCTTGTCGCTGGCCGGCGATCTTGATCAAACGGAGGGCGGGTTGCCGGGCGGTGGGCTGATCGCGGCTGTGACCTGCCGGGACCCCACCGGCGATGGGTTCGTGACCGAATTGCGCCCGTTGACCATCGAATGGACGCCCGGCTTGGCCGCGATCCTGACAGAGTCGTTTGCCCTGACCCCGAGGGAGTTGGACCTGGTGCGCGAGTTGACGCAAGGCGGGGATCTGCCGGCCATCGCCGCGCGGGTCGGCAAATCGCAAAACACCCTGCGCGCACAGCTAAAATCCGTGTTCGCCAAAACCCGCACAAAGGCTCAATCCGAATTGATGCGCCTTGTGTCCGTTCTGGTGTTGCATCGCCCCCCGACAGAGCCAACCGCACCGTCATCCAATGAGACACAGACCGAAATTCGGGTGGATCTGGGCCATGGCCGCTTTCTGCCGGTCCATCTGGCGGGGGTGGTCAATGACCGGGGAATTGACGGGGCAATGGATGGGGCAACTAACGGGTCCAACGACGATTTTGCGGGCGGTTTGCCGGTGGTTTTCGTGCATGGCATGTTGGATGGGCTGGGCGTTCTGCGGGTGAACGGGCCGGCATTTCGCGCCGCCGGGGTGCGGGTCATTGCACCGGTTCGGGCCAATTTCGGGCAGGCGATGCCGGAGTCGCGCCTCAAGGACGCGCCGGACATCTTTGCGCGCGATCTTGGTGTCGTGCTGGATCGGTTGGGCATAGGGCGCTGCATTCTGTGCGGGCACATGGCCGGATCCGTCAGCGCCTTCGCGGCGGCGGCGCGGCTGGGCGACAGGGTGGCCGGGGTGGTCAGCGTTTCGGGCTGCGTGCCGATCAAGTCGGTCGAGCAATTCGCAACCATGACCCCGCGCCAGCGGGCTATGGCCTATACCGCCCGGTTCGCACCGGCCTTGCTTCCGGCTGTTTTGCGCGCGGCTATCGCGTATATCGACAGCCGGGATGTGAGGCGGTTCATGGTGCCGCTCTATGCCCCTGACAGCGCCGACCGCCGCATAATTGACACCCCCGACATCGCCGAGGCGCTCATTCAGGGGTATCGCTTCACGGTGGCGCAGGGCCCCGGCGCGTTCCTGTCCGACAGTTGGCAGGTCACGCGCGATTGGTCGGCCATGTCGGCCCGCAGTTCGTGCCCGGTCCTGCTGATCCACGCCACCCAAGACCCGGTGATCAGCCTGTCCAGCGTGCGCGGTTTTGCACAGACCAGCGCGCGGTTCACGGTGCATGAAATTCCAGATCACGGGCAACTGGTCTTTTACAGCAACCCCGGCGCGGTTTTGTCGGCGGTGGCCGGATTCGCGCGGACGCATCTTTCGACTCCCTGACGCCCATTGTGCCGGACGGCCGCGCCCCCCATATACTGGATACCGCCTCAAAGGTTCATATCTGATGCCGAATGCCGAAACCCTGATTGTCGGGTCCTACAATATTCACAAGGCTGTCGGCAGCGATTACCGGCGCGATCCGCACCGCACGATTGCAGTGATCCGAGAGATCGGCGCTGATCTGGTGGCGCTGCAAGAGGTGGATCGCCGCTTCGGTGACCGGCGCGGCGTGCTGGATCTGGCCATGCTTTTGCAGGCGACTGGATTGCGCCCCGTGCCACTAAGCGACCGTCTGGGCGATTTGGCGCATGGCTGGCACGGCAATCTGATCTTGTTTCGCAACGCCGAGCTTGAGGACGCGCGCGTCATTACCTTGCCAGGGCTGGAACCGCGCGGCGCAATTGTCGCTGATCTGCGGTTCAAGGCCGGGCACTTGCGGGTGATCGCCGCGCATCTGGGGTTGCTCAAAGGGTCTCGATTGACGCAAGCGCGCAGGCTGGCCGCCGAAATCGATGATGGCCGCCCAACCCTGATGATGGGGGATCTGAACGAATGGCGGCGCGGGCCGGGGTGTTCCCTGATGCCGCTGAAAACCGGGCTGGGCGCGGCGCACAGTGCGCGCAGTGTGGCCAGCTTTCCGGCCCGGCGGCCGACCTTGCCACTGGACCGGATCATCGGCAGCCAAAGGGCGCAAATCCAGTCCCTGGACCCTCACGACACCCCGCTTTCACGTCTCGCCTCCGATCATCTGCCGATCCGCGCCCGCATTCGGTTGACGGCATGATCAGCCTGTGGATGTGGCTCGCCTTTGCTTTGGGTGCGCTGCTGGCGGGGACGTTGGCGTCGTTGTGGTCGGCGGGGCGATTCGCCAAGCTGCGTCGGGGGGCGGACAGCTCGGTGATCCCACCGGGGCAGGGCGGCGCGCTCGATGATCTGCTGACCCCGTTTGAGGACGCGCACCCCGGGTCCTCGGGCGTTGCACTGGTTGACGATCCGGTGCAGGCGCTGGCGGTGCGCCGCGCCATGGCGCAACTGGCCAGCCGCAGCCTGGATCTGCTCTATTACATCTGGGACGACGATCTGAGCGGGCGGATCCTCGCGCAGGACTTGCTGGAAGCCGCGGATCGCGGCGTCCGCGTGCGGATGCTGCTGGATGACGTGCATGTGCTGAACCATGATCCGATTTACCGGGCTCTGGACCGCCATCCCAGGATCGAAATCCGGATTTTCAACCCAATCCGCAACCGCGGGCGCGGGCTGCGGCGCGGGCTGGAGATCCTGGTATCGCTGATGCCCTATAACCGGCGCATGCATGGCAAGCTGTGGCTGGTCGATGGGCGGCTGGGGATGACCGGCGGGCGCAACATCGGGGACGCCTATTTTGACCTGCTACCGGCGCCGGACGTCAATTATGACGATCTGGATACGCTGCTGGCGGGCAGTGTGTTGCGCCCAGCCGAGGCCCTGTTCGATGCCTTCTGGAATTCTGGCCTGGCTTTGCCGATCCGGACACTGTGGCCCGGCAAACGCTCCCGCCTCAGGCGGTTCCGGGGGCGCTTGTCGCAGTTCTTGCGCAGCGCCGAGGCCCGCAGCCGGATCAACCGGTTGCGCTTGCCTCCTGCCGAAGACGCGGCGCAGGTGTTGGCGCTGAACGGGTTGCGTTGGTCGCCCGATGTCATCTTTCTGGGTGATCCGCCGCAAAAGGCGCTGGGGCAAGCGCCGGACGGCTGGATGCCGGTCTCCTTGCGTCCCCTCATCGCGAACGCGCACAGCAGCGTTCGAATCCTGACCCCCTATTTCGTGCCCGGTGCCCAGGGGTTGCAGGCGCTGGTCACCTTGGCGCGGTCCGGCGTGCGGGTCGACGTCGTGACAAATGGCCTGGCGCTGGCGGACAACGTTTTCGTCTATGGCGCGTATCGCTGGTATCGTGCGCGTTTGCTGGCGGCTGGGGTGCATATCTACGAGGTCGCCAGCGACACCCCCCCCGGGCGAATGCTGCATTCCAAGGCCATTCTGGTTGATGGGCAACGCGGGTTCGTCGGTTCCTTCAACTTTGATCTACGTTCGGCATTTTTGAACACCGAATTGGGCGTGATTGTCGAAGATCCTGGGTTGATCGGCGAACTGGCCACCGTGTTCGACAGCCTGACCGCCCCGAACCGCGCCTATTCACTGGCGCTGAACGGGCGCTGGCCGGCGTGGTCACGCGGCGAGGCACCGGCGACAATGTTGGAGCCCGACAGCACGATGCTCAAGCGATTGGTGTCATTCCTGATCGGTCATTTGCCGATCCACCGGTTCCTCTAGCTGCCAGATCGCGCCGTCGGGTGCCGTGGCCGGGCCAAATGCACGCAGCGCATCGGCAGGCGTCATCAAGGCCGCGTCCAGGGCCTGACGATAACTGGCCCGCGAGATTTCGATCCCACCAAGGCTGGCCAGATGCGGTGTCAGATATTGCGTATCCATCAACGCATACCCACCGGCATTCAGCCGCGCGACCAGTTCGGCCAACGCCAGCTTTGATCCGTCCGTCGCCCCTGATACCATGCTCTCGGCAAAGAACGCGCCGCCCATGGCCAGACCATACACCCCGCCGACAAACGCGCCGTCGGTGTCATGAACTGCCACGCAATGCGCCAATCCGATTTCGTGCAATTCCTTGAAAACACTTATGATACCTGGGTTGATCCAGGTTTCGGAGCGGTCCGCGCAGCGCACCATGACGCCGGCAAAATCCTGATCGCACGAGAACCGATACGCGCCACGCCGCCGCCGGCGCCGCAAACTGCGCGAGACGTGAAACCCGTCCAACGGCATGATCCCCCGGCGGCGCGGTTCGAACCAATGCACCTGTGCGCTGTTCCCGGATTCTGCCATGGGAAAGACGCCCCCGGCATAGGCCCTGACGATCAGCTCGGGCGTCAGCTCCATACCTGATCCATCTTTGTGCCTCAAATATCCCGCGGGGTGAATTCGCGCAGCGAAGAGGGGGGCCGCGCCCCCCTGATCCCGTTAAACGTTCAGCGTTTTCGCCAGGAATTTTTCCAGCCAGTGGATGTTATAGTCCCCACTTTGCACTTCCGGCGCATCCAGCAGATCGAAAAACAGCGGCACCGTGGTGTCGATGCCGTCGATGATCAACTCACCCAACGCGCGGCGCAAGCGTTGCAACGCCTCGGGGCGGTCGCGGCCATGAACGATCAATTTGCCGATCAGGCTGTCATAATAGGGCGGGATTGAGTAGCCGCCATACAGCGCCGAATCCATGCGCACACCCAGCCCGCCGGGCGCGTGGAAGGTGTTCACCTTGCCGGGGCACGGGGAAAAATTCGGCAGTTTCTCGGCGTTGATGCGCACTTCGATGGCGTGGCCGTTGACCACCAATTCATCTTGCGTAAAGGACAACGGCAACCCTTCGGCGACACGGATCTGTTCGCGCACCAGATCGACGCCGAAAATCGCTTCGGTCACCGGGTGTTCAACCTGCAAGCGGGTGTTCATTTCGATGAAAAAGAACTCGCCATCCTCGAAAAGGAACTCGATGGTCCCGGCGCCGGAATAGCCCATCTTGGCGATCGCGTTGGCGCAAATGCCACCGATATGCGCGCGCTGTTCGGGGGTTATGCAGGGGCCCGGGGCTTCCTCGAACACCTTTTGATGGCGGCGTTGAAGCGAGCAGTCGCGCTCGCCCAGATGCACGGCGTTGCCCTTGCCGTCGCCAAAAACCTGAATTTCGATGTGGCGCGGGCGTTGAAGGTACTTCTCGATATAGACTTCGTCGTTGCCGAACGCGGATTTGGATTCGGAACGTGCCGTGCGAAACGCGATGTCCAGATCAGCTTCGGTTTCGGCAACCTTCATGCCACGCCCGCCACCGCCTGCGGTGGCCTTGATGATCACCGGATACCCCATGTCCGCCGCAACTTTGCGGGCGGTTTCAACGTCCGGCACCCCGCCATCGGAGCCCGGAACCACAGGGATCCCCAAGGCAATGGCGGTTTCCTTGGCGGTGATCTTGTCGCCCATCATGCGGATATGCGCGGCGCTGGGGCCAATGAACGTCAGATCATGGTCTTCGAGCATCTGCACAAAGGCCGCATTTTCCGACAAAAAGCCGTAGCCCGGATGGATCGCCTGCGCGCCCGTCACCTCGCAGGCAGAGATGATTGCGGGCATCGACAGATAGCTGTCGGTTGACGAGGCCGGGCCAATGCAGATCGCTTCATCGGCCATGCGCACATGCATCGCGTCGCTGTCGGCGGTCGAATGCACGGCAACGCTGCGAATGCCCATTTCCTGGCAGGCCCGGATCACCCGAAGCGCAATTTCACCGCGATTGGCAATGAGGATCTTTTCGAACATGGGTCCGCCCTTATTCGATGATCATCAAGGGCGCGCCATATTCGACAGGCGTGCCGTCAGCGACCAGAATGCGCTTGACCGTCCCCGACGCGGGCGCCGGGATCTGGTTCATGGTTTTCATCGCCTCGATGATCAGCAATGTCTGCCCGGCGGTCACTTGCTGGCCAACCTTGACAAAGACATCGGCGCTGGGTTCGGGCGACAGGTAGACCGTGCCAACCATCGGCGAGGCCACGGCACCGGGCAGGCTTGACGGATCGTCGCTGGACGAGGTCGCGCCGGCGGCAGGTGCCGGTGCAGCGGGAGCGGCGGACGGCGCAGCAGCGGGGCTGGATGCGGCCGGGGCGCTGACCATCTGGACCTGTTTGCTGACGCGCACGTTCAGTGCATCATGGTCGCCGTATTCGCGCTTGACCGAGATTTCGGTCAGGTCGTTGGCGTTCAGCAGTTCGGCCAGCGCCTTGATGAACGCAACATCCGCCGTCGTGTGATCTTTGCTCATGGACATCCTCGCGGTTGGGCGGCACCATTCAGGCCAGCCGTATCCCTGTATTGTCAGGCCTATATAGGTCACGCACTGACCTGTGAAAAGTGGGATTCGGTGCGTTCGGGTCAGGTAAACCGTGGTTGGGTGGGGGGGCCAGCGCGCTTGCTTGACGGTTGCGGGCGTGGTGTAACGGCGGCTGACAGGGGAATGACATGGCCAGATCCGCGCTTTCGGGAACCCGTATCCGCGCGCTGCGCACCGCGCGGCGCCTGGGACAGGCCGACCTGGCGCGTATGGCCGGGATCTCTCCATCCTATCTGAACCTGATCGAACACAACCGCCGCCGGGCCGGACCACGCCTGATCGAAGCCATTGCCGGCGCGTTGCAAATCTCGCCGGATGCGCTGGACGAAAGCGCGGGCGACGCCCAAATCCAGTCCCTGCGGGGGGCGGCGGCGCAGGCTGCCGCAGGCTCCCCTCCGGAAACCGACCGGGCGGAAGAATTCCTGGGCAGGTTTCCGGGCTGGGCGGCCTTGTTGTTGCAACTTCAGGAACGCTCCGAAGATCAGGAGCGCATCATCGAGCGCCTGTCAGACCGCATGGCGCATGATCCGAATTTGTCGGCGGCGCTGCACGAGATCGTCTCGGCGGTGACTTCTGTGCAATCCACGGCGGCGATCCTGGCCGAGTCCGAGGATCTTGAGCCTGAGTGGCGCGCGCGGTTCCACGGCAACATCCATGAGGATTCCGTCCGTCTGGCCAATGCAGCCGAAGCACTGGTTGCCTATCTGGACACCTCAGAGGAAGAAACCGGTCTGGCCGCACCACAAGAAGAGCTGGAAAGCTGGCTGGAACGGCAGGGGTTTCATGTCGAACCAACCGAATCCGGCGAGCCCACCGATTGGGAAGCCGTGACAGAGGGTCAGGCCGAACTGGCCTCGGCGCCGGCGCGCGCGCTGGCCGTGGGCTGGTTGCAGCGCGCCTATGCGGATGCCGAAGCCCTGCCGCTAGATCGCTTATTGCCGCGCCTGATCGATAGTTTCGCAGCCCACGAGGCGTTTTCGCCCGAAGTTCTGGCCGAAGACTTTGGCGTCGATCTGCCCCGGCTGTTTCGCCGCCTGGCCGGATTGCCACCGGTTCAGGGGGTGCCGCGCTTTGGGTTGGCGATTTGTGATGGTTCGGGCACGTTGACCTTCCGGCGCCCGATCGAAGGGTTCGTGCTGCCGCGCTTTGGTGGGGCCTGCCCGCTCTGGCCGCTGTATCAGGCGTTGGCGCAACCCAACCGTCCGCTGCGCGCGGTGATCGAGTTTTCGGGCCGCCCGCCCGTGCGATTCGCCGCGCATGCCGTCGCCACCGCGCAACCGCCCGTGCGGTTTGATCCACCCTTCGTGTGGGAGGCCAGCATGTTGATCACTCCGGCCTCGGCCGCGATGCCAGATGTGGATGTCGCCAGCCATGCCCTGAAGGTCGGCTCCAGTTGCCGGGTCTGTCCGCGCACGGATTGCGTGGCGCGCCGGGAGCCGTCGATCGTATCCGGCTGAGCTTCACGGGGGTCTGAGGCAAAGGTCGGGCAGTCCGGCGGGTGGTCTGCGCCGTGTATTTGCGCGCAGTGAAGGCGTCAGGCAGGCTTTGACAGGCCCGCGATTAGGCGCAATAGTTAACGCACGATCACGGACAAGCGCCGTGACCAGCCGACCGAAGGAGGAACGGTCATCATGGGGCAGGAGGGGCCCGAAAGCCCGGCGGTATCCGCCGAGCACGCTGATGGCGCGCGCATGGACCCCGGGTCCGCGCCGACCAGGCAGCATGTTCTGGTGATTGAGGACGAGCCCAACATTTCCGAAGCGATCCGGTTCATCTTGCAACGCGATGGCTTGCAGGTCACCGTTCTGGGAAGTGGCGACACGGCGTTGAGCACCATCAGCGATCTGAAGCCGTCTTTGATTATCCTGGACGTCATGCTGCCCGGCGTCAGCGGGTTCGATATCCTGCAACAGATGCGCGCGACCCCGTTGCTGGGCAAGATCCCGGTCATTCTGCTGACGGCCAACGGCCAGTCCGCAGCGCGGGAAAAAGCCGTGCAATATGGCGCGTCGCGTTTCATGGCCAAGCCGTTTTCCAATTCGGAATTGCTGGGGGCTGTGCGCGAATTGATGCAGTCGTAGCGGTATGACACACCCCAAACCGCCGTTGTTTCTGGAACGCGAACCCTATCGCCGCCGCCGTTTGACCGATGGTGCCCGGTTCCTGCCGCTGTTGGGGTTCGTTTTGATCCTTTTGCCCGCGCTGTGGACCCATGGCAATCAAACCGGCACCGCCGCCGAGGCGATCTATTTGTTCGGCCTGTGGATTTTCCTGATTGTCGTGGCGGCGTTGATATCGCGGCCGTTGCGCTCCATTCAGGATCAGGGCGAAGGGGCGGGCCCGCGCGGCCCTGCATCTCCGGATCGAGCGGCACTTCGCGGGGATGCGCCCGAATGACGCTGAACATTCTGATCCCGGCGGCTTTGGGCTATGTGGTTTTCCTGTTCGTCATTGCCTCGCTGGCGGAACGCCGCGCAGAACGTCTGCGCGCGGCCGGATCGGCGCCACGGTTCTTGCGCTCTCCATTGGTATATACGTTGTCGCTGTCGGTCTATTGCACCGCCTGGACATTTTACGGCGCGGTCGGATACGCGACGCGGTCGGGCTTGGAATACCTGACCATCTACATGGGCCCGACGTTGATCTTTGTCGGCTGGTGGGGGCTGCTGCGCAAGCTGGTGCGGATCGGCAAGGCGCAGCGCGTCACTTCGATTGCTGACCTGATTTCAGCCCGTTACGGAAAATCCAACCTGATCGGCGTGATCGTCACCTTGCTGGCCGTCGCGGCGACCACGCCTTATATCGCCTTGCAACTGCAATCCATCGCCCTGTCGTTTGGCGCCTTTGCACAGGATCAATCACTGGCCCCGCGACAACTGGCGATGTGGGTGGCGGCCGGGTTGGCGGTGTTCACCATCCTCTTTGGCACGCGCAACCTGGACGCCAATGAACAACATCACGGCGTGGTCACAGCGATCGCCGTGGAGGCCGTGGTGAAGCTGGTCGCGTTGTTGTCGGTGGGGGTGTGGGTTGTCTGGGGGTGGGCGGATGGACCCACGGATATCATGGCGCGCATCGCCGCCGCCGATCGCCCGGAATGGCGCGTGGAACCGGCGCGTTGGATGGGGATCACCTTTCTGGCTGGCGTCGCCATCCTGACCCTGCCGCGCATGTTCCAGGTGATGGTCGTCGAGAACGCGGATGAACGCCATGTCAGCGTCGCCTCGTGGGCGTTTCCGCTGTATTTGATGGCCATGAGCCTGTTTGTGCTGCCCATCGCCGTAGCGGGTATGGCGATGCTGCCAGAGGGGGCCAATCCAGACCTTTATGTGCTGACGTTGCCGCACGCATTGGGTCAGAACGGGCTGGCGATGCTGGCGTTTCTGGGCGGGTTTTCGGCGGCGACTTCCATGGTGATCATCGCCTCCATCGCGCTGGCGACGATGATGTCGAACCACATCGTTGTGCCGATCTGGCTGGCGCAGCGCCAACGTGGCCTTCCGGCGCCGGTGAAGAACCTGGGCGATATGCGGGGCTTGGTGTTGAATGCCAGGCGGTTGTCCATCGCCATCATCCTGGGGCTTGGGTATCTGTATTTCGAGGTGTCGGGCGGATCGCGGGCGCTGGCCAGCATCGGCCTGATCTCGTTTGCCGGTATGGCGCAGGCGCTGCCGGTGCTGCTGGGTGCCTTGTTCTGGCGTGGGGCCAGCCGGGTCGGGGCCATTGGCGGTTTGCTGACGGGGGCGACGGTCTGGCTTTATGCGCTGTTTTTGCCGTCTTTCGGGCCGGGGGTGGTGCTGGGCGCGGATCTGATGGCGCATGGGCCGTTGAACATCGCATGGCTACGCCCGCACGCGTTGTTTGGCGTCGAAGGGCTGGATCCGTTGTTGCACGCCCTGTTCTGGTCGCTCAGCCTGAACGCATTGGTGTTTATCACCGGGTCTCTGGTCAGCTTTCCGGGCCCGCTGGAACGGGTTCTGTCGGCGCAATTCGTCAATGCCTTTGATCCAACGCGGGATGACGATATGCAGGGCGCGCGCGGCTGGTCCCGTGAAGCCAGCGAAAACGAGGCCGAGGATCTGCTGGCGATGGCGCAGCGGATCCTGGGCGCCAACGAGGCGCAGCAATTCTTTCACGCGCAGGCGCGGATGCAGGGCCGCGAAGGGTTCTTGCCGGACATCACGCCCGATTTTCTGGACCGGTTGGAGCGTGAACTGGCCGGCTCGGTGGGGGCGGCGACGGCGCATGCGATGATCACGCAGATTGTCGGACGGCGGCGGGTCACGGTGGCTGACCTGATGGCTGTGGCCTCTGAGACCGCGCAGATCATGGAGCATTCCGCGCAACTGGAGGCCAAATCCGAAGAATTGGCCCGCACCGCGCGCCAACTGCGCGACGCGAACGAGATGCTGCAGAAACTGTCGGTGCAAAAAGACAGTTTTCTGAGCCAGATCAGCCACGAGTTGCGCACACCCATGACGTCGATCCGGGCGTTCTCGGAAATCCTGATGGACGAAGATATCACCCCCGGTGAGCTGACGCGCTATGCGAGGATCATCCACGATGAAAGCATCCGCCTGACGCGCTTGTTGGACGATTTGCTGGACCTGAGCGTGCTGGAAAATGGCCAGGTGAACCTGGATCTGGAACTCAGCACGCTGAACGATCTGCTGGAGCGCGCGTTGATGGCCTCGAATTCCGTTCGGCCTGAGCGGTTCTTTGTGGTTCAGCGCATCGGCCCGGACGACGGGATCGCCTTGAACACGGACGTCGGGCGGTTGACGCAGGTGTTTATCAATGTCTTGTCGAACGCCCGAAAATACTGCGACGCCGAGGCCCCGGTGCTGCGGATTTCCGTGCGCCAGCGACGCGGCGAGGTGACGGTGGATTTCATCGACAACGGGTCGGGTATCCCGAAGAAAAGCCAAGGCCTGATCTTCGAGAAATTCGCGCGGCTGACCGATACCCACAAGGCTGGCGGTGCGGGGCTGGGGTTGGCGATTTGCCGTGAGATCATGCACAATCTGGGTGGTAATATTGCCTATTTGCCGGGGCAGGGCGGCGCGGCATTTCGGGTGACGTTCCCGGCGGCCCTGCGCCAGACCTCAAAGGCCGCCGAGTAACGTTCGTCTCAGGCGCTGAAAGGCGCTTCGAAGCGCCTTGGATCGGCGCGCCCCGCATTGTGCGGGCGCGCATTCCACAAGTGGTAAACGCATCTCTCGGAATTGGGTGGCCGGTTTGAACTGGGTGGGACCAACAAGCGGTTTCGAAACCGCTTGCACCGCCCGGGCCCGGCGTTAGCGCGGGGTCCAATCCTTGCGGTCATCAAATTGCAATGCGTGCAGCCGGGCATAGCTGCCCCCCCTGGCCAGCAGCTCGGCATGCGGGCCTTCCTCAACCACGCGCCCGGCTTCCATCACGACGATCTTGTCAGCGTTGCGCACGGTAGACAGCCGGTGGGCAATAACGATCGTCGTGCGCCCTTCGCTCAAGCGGTCCAATGCCTCCTGCACCAGCCGTTCCGAGCGCGCATCCAGCGCCGAGGTCGCTTCGTCCAGTAGCAAGATCGGCGCGGTGCGCAGCAAGGCGCGCGCAATCGCCACGCGTTGGCGTTGCCCGCCCGATAGCGACGATCCGCGCGGGCCCACCCGTGTATCCAGCCCATCCGGTAATTGATCGAGGAATTCATCAACGTAGGCGGCCTTGATGACCTCTTGCAGACGCGCCTCGGTGACGCTGTCGTCGCCCATCAGGATATTGTCGCGCAGGGTTTCATCAAACAAGGCGCTGTCCTGCGCCACCACCGAGAAAAGCCCGCGCAGCCCGGCCAGGTCCAGGTGTCGGATGTCGCGCCCATCCACCGTCACACGCCCCTGTTGCGGGTCGGCCAGGCGCGTCAGCAACGTGAAGATCGTCGATTTCCCAGCGCCTGAGGGGCCAACCAGCGCGGTCGTTTGTCCAGCCTCGGCGGTCAGCACCAGATCGCGCAGCACCGGGTCCACATCATAAGCAAAGGTGACGTTTTCAAACCGCAGCGTTTCATGCCCCGTGCGCGGCATCGGTTCCAACGGTTCGGCGGGTTGCTGAATGCGCGGCACTTCCTGCATCACGCCATGTACCCGGTCCAGACTGGCCAGCACGGTTTGCCACGCCCCGCTGAGCCCGCCGAGGCGGCGCAGGGGCTCGAACAGGAAGGCGATGGCGGCGAAGAAGGCCATGAATTCGCCCACCGTGCGTTCGCCTGCGATGATCTGCCGTCCGGCAAAGACCAATACCAACCCGAATCCCAGTGCCGCGACCAGATCCGACATCGACCCCATTGCCGCCTGACCGCCCGCCGTGCGCACCCGCGCCGTGACAAAGCGTTTGAGCACGCGCCGCAGCCGGTTGGTTTCATGCTCCTCCAGCCCGGCGCGCTGAATGGTCACGATGCCGTGGAAAATCTCGTCCAGACGGGTCGAGGCCGCCGCCGAGGCTTGGCGCGCCGAAACCCCCATGCCGCGCACCAGCCGTTGCAGGATCGCAGCCGGCAGCACCAACAGCGGCACGCCGACCAGCGCCACCAAGGTCCATTGCACATCCGTGTAAAGGGCCACGCCGATCAGCACGAGGATGGCGATCGCATCCCGCCCAACGCCGGGGATGATACGTTCGAACACTGCGATCAGTTCCTGCGTATCGCCGCGCACGCGGTCGATCAGGTGGCCGGGGGGGTGTTCATGGTGAAACCCTTGGTCCAGCTTCATCAGATGCGCGGTCAGATCGGCCTGGATCTGCGTTGACACCCGTTCCCCGATCCAGGCCATAAGCGTGCGATAGACAAACGCCGTGCCAGCGCGCGTCACAAAAGTTGCAGCAAAGGCCAGCGCGACGAACAGGATCATGTCCTCTCGCCCGGCGACCAGCACATCGTCGAACATCGGCTTGAGCAGCGCGCTGAGAACCCCGGTCATCGCCCCGTCAAGCGCCATGAACACCATGCCCAGCAGAATATAGGGGATCCACTGGCGCACATACCGCCGCCACAGCCAACGGCTGAGCATACGGTCATGGGCACGGTTCGATTTGCGGGTGTCCGGTGGGGTGTCCTGCGGCGACATGCGGGCGGTCTCTGACTGGTTTCTGCCCGCGTATAGCGCGCCGCGCCGCCAAGGGGAACCGGATGATGTTCCCATCAAGGTTGGCGCTTATTGGGTTCAATCCCCCCGGCAATTGCGGCATCCTTGTGGTGCAACACGCCAGGGGGCAGCATGACACAAGACCAAGGACTGATCTTCGGCATTCTGGCGCTGACGGTCGCGGCTTTCCTGTGGGGGCGGTTTCGCCATGACGCGGTGGCGTTGGGGGCCTTGATGGCCTGCGTTGTCGCGGGGGTGGTGCCGTCCGATCTGGCCTTTACCGGGTTCGGGCACCCGGCGGTGATCACCGTGGCTGCGGTGCTGATCCTCAGCCGGGCGTTGCAGCATACCGGGGCGGTGGACGCCCTGGCGCGCACTGTTCTGCCCGCGCAGGCCGGGCGGTTGGGGGCCGTGTCGGCGCTGATGGCACTGGGCGCGTTCCTGTCGGCGTTCATGAACAACGTCGGCGCCATGGCCTTGTTGATGCCGCTGGCGATCCAACTGTCAGGGCGCTTGAACATGGCCCCCGGCCAGGTGCTGATGCCGCTGGCCTTCGGCACCATTCTGGGGGGCATGACCACGCTGGTCGGCACCCCGCCCAACCTGATCGTCGCCGGGTTTCGGCCTGACAGCATGGGCGGCGCGTTCCGCATGTTCGATTTCGCCTGGATCGGGGTGCCCGTGGCGTTGGCTGGCGTCGGCTTTGTGGCATTGATCGGCTGGCGGCTGGTGCCTGTGCGCCGCCCCGCAGGGGAAAGCGCGTTTGAGACCGGCAGCTACCTGACTGAATTGCGCGTCCCGGCAAAAAGCGGCGCAATCGGCCTGACCCTGCGCCGGTTCGAGGACACGATGGAGGGCGCGGATCTGCAAATCATTGCGTTGGTGCGCGCCGGTGTGCGGCTGAACGCCCCGCATGGCGGGCGCCGGATCCGTGAAGACGATGTGCTGGTGGTCGAGGCAGACGCCAAGGCGCTGACCGACACCGCCGCCAAGCACAACATGACGCTGGAAGGTCTGGGCCCCGCCGCCGAGGGCGAGGAAAATGACGACACCGTTGCCCTGCGCGAATTCGCCGTGCTGCCCGGCGCGCGGCTGATCGGGCGCAGCGCGCGGCAATTGCACCTGCGCGCGCGCTACGGGGTGGCGCTGTTGGCCGTCAGCCGAGAGGGGCGCAAACCCGGTGGGCGGCTGGGCACCGTATCGCTGAAGTCGGGCGATTTGCTGCTGATGCGTGGCGGGCCCGAGGTGCTGGCCGAATTCGCCCGCGACATGGGCTGCGTGCCGCTGGACACCGCGCCGCTGTCGGTGCCCGACCGCACCAAGGCCTGGATGGCGGCAGGGATCATGGGGGTGGCCGTGGGGCTGGCCGCGCTGGGTGTTCTGCCCGCCGCCGCGGCGTTTACGCTGGGGGTGCTGGCGACGATGCTGACCCGCACCTTGCCGCTGCGCTCAGTCTATACCTCGGTCGATTGGCCGGTCGTTGTGCTGCTGGCGGCGCTGATCCCGGTGGCCGGCGCGATGCAGACCACGGGGGCGGCGGATCTGCTGGCCGGCGCGCTGGTCGGCACGCTGGCGCAAGGCAACGCGGTGGCGGCGCTGACCGTGGTGCTGGTGGTGACGATGTTCCTGTCGGACGTGATGAACAACGCCGCCACCGCCGCTGTCATGGCCCCCATCGCGCTGGGGATCGCGGCGACATTGGGGGTGAATGCCGACGGGTTCCTGATGGCCGTGGCAATCGGGGCTTCTTGCGCCTTCCTGACCCCCATCGGGCATCAGAACAACACGCTGATCCTGGGGCCGGGGGGCTTTCGGTTCGGGGATTATTGGAAGCTGGGGCTGATCCTGGAGGCGCTGATCGTCGCGATTTCGGTGCCGATGATCTTGGTGGTGTGGCCGTTGTAATCTCAATCCCCGTCCAAACTCCGTACCGGTAGGGTTCCACCCCACCGGTACGGGTTAGGTTTCCCATACTGAATCTCCCCGGTTTCATCGAAGACCCAGAAGTAAGGATACTGGGTTATGGAAAAGAACAGATGTGGAAACAGGTATGCGCCTGAAGTGCGCAAACGTGCTGTGCGGATGGTGTTTGAGCATCAGGGTGAATTTGGCAGCCAGTCAGC